>JAEEGG010000712.1_pt1 | contig 98658 bp, 78 predicted proteins | sample 9134161 | NCBI WGS metagenome assembly JAEEGG01 (sample SAMN16246543, study PRJNA631951) | gut metagenome | biome: gut microbiome; feature: rumen; material: CR-attached | host: Bos | place: Iran: Karaj | collected 2018-10
CACACCGGCACGGTGGTCGCCGGTCTGCTGTTCCTTGACGGTCTTGAAGCCGAAGTTCTGTGGCGACTCTGCCGCTTTGGGCATTGCGCTGTTGATACCCGTGGCCCTCAACGTGGACTCCACAGCTTTGTTGACGGCATAGTATTGGTGGTAGGCGGCCACTTTCTTCACTGTGGTGATGGTCAGCTGGCCGGTGGCCTTGTCTTCGTGCTTGTCTTTCTCAAAAACGGTGAAGGCGCGCACCAGGTCAAGCAGTGTCTCTTTGTTCAACATACCGCGAAGCAGCACCTCCAGCTCGCCCACCAGATGCGAGGCTACGGTCTCGCCGTCCTCGCTCTTCCAAGCCGAATAGCGGCTCAGCCCTGCCGACAGCGAGCCGGCGCAGGCCTCCAGACCGTCGGAGATAACTATCAGTTCGTTGTAAATGAACAGCGACGGTATCTGTGACTTGTAGGTCTCTATCTGGTTGTAAGCGGCGGTGATGGTTGCCTCCTCGTCGGCAGCATTCTTCAACTCCATCACCACCAGCGGCAGGCCGTTGACGAACAGCACCACGTCGGGCCGCAGGTTGTGACCGTTTTCCACGACAGTGAACTGGTTAACCACCGTGAAGTCGTTGTTCCACGGGTCGTCGAAGTCTACCAGCCACACCTTCTTGCCGCGCTCCTCGCCCTGTTCGTACACCGACACTGTCACCCCCTGCGTCAGCAGGTCGTGGAACTGCTCGTTGTCGGCCAGCAAGTCGGTGGAGCCGATGCGTAGCACCGTCTTGACGGCCTCGTCGAGCACCGCAGCAGGCAGCGACGGGTTGAGCCTCCGCACCGCTGCCTCCAGTTTCTCACGCAGCACCACCTCGCCCAACGATGTCCGCATAGGCGACTGTCCGTCTGGCGCGATATCAGGGCCGTAAAGGTATTCATACCCACGGCTCTGCAATATCTCGATGGTCATCTGCTCTATGTCCGATTCCGTCAGCTTGGTAATAGTGACTTTTTGTTAAGTTTCCAATATCCGTTCTTGTCCTCGCCTATACGTATTAGAATACCCATTTCTTTCAATGCCGCAATATTTCGTGTAATAGTTGATCTGTCCACATCAAGAGTTGTCGCCATTTCATCGTATGTGGTATAAGGATTATTTCTTAGAATATCAATAATGGCAGCTTGTCTCTTGGATATATTTACAGGTGCATTTACAGGTGCATTTACGGGTGCATCCAAAGGTTCACCTTTATGTTGCAGTACAGACTTATGTATCTCCTCCAGCATAAAGTCGATGAAGGGACCGCAATCGCCCTGCTTGGTACTCTGGGCGATAGCATCGTAATAGGCCTGCTGGTTGGAGTAGACCATATTTTCCACCGGCAGGTGCGCAAAGGCAGGGTGCCAGCGGCTGAGGATGAGCGACTGCCACAGGCGTCCCATTCGTCCGTTGCCATCGATAAAAGGATGGATAAACTCGAATTCATAGTGGAACACGCAGCTGCGCACCAGCAGGTGGTCGTCGGCATTCTTCAGCCAGCCGAACAGGTCGGACATCAGCCCATGCACCCTGTCGGCCGGAGGGGCCATGTGTACCAGGCCGCTCTCGGAATAGACACCCACGCCACCCCTGCGGAAATGGCCTGCATCGTCGGTCAGGGCCGACATCATCAGCCCGTGAGCCCGCAGCAGATCGTCCATCGAGAAGGGGTCGAGCTTTTCAAACTCATCATACACCCGTATGGCGTTCTTCACCTCCTGTATCTCGCGGATGGGTGCCACCACCGTCCTTCCGTCAAGGATATCAGCCACCTCACTCTCTCGAAGATTGTTGCCCTCTATGGCCAAAGAACTGTGGATGGTCTTGATGCGGTTGACCTTGCGCAACCGCAGGGCATCGCTCTGCTCCATACGGATGGCAAACCGCTCCATCTGCGCAGCGATATCCGCCACCAGCCCCACTGCTTTCGCCGACAGCGTGAAAGGCGGCTTGTATCCATTATATGTATTTGTCTTCTTTACGGCCATAATTCATCTATTTTTGTAAATCTCTCTTCTTCGATCCTTCTTTGTGGGGTCGTTGATCCTTCGGCAATCATTATACTACACTTTAACTCTTATTCCCATAAATTAATCTACCTTTTCATAACTGATAGTTTCTGCCCTAAGCATATAGACCTTTTTTTTATTGAATTTTCGTTTTGCCAATTCAAAATATTCATCTAGGTTTTTGTCAATTGATGAGACAAAAACATTCTGAATATTTGAGTTATTTATTTGGCTAAAAATATGGTCGTCATTATCAGCTAGTGAACTGCCAATAATAACCATATTACCAGACAATGTAGATAGTTTGTTGTAGCAATTAGTCAAATATTCATTAGAATTTATAGCATCCAGTTTGTCTTTCGTCTGAAACACACAAACAATATCTTTGTTATCCTCATTTAATATTTCTTCCAATTTGTTGTATAATGAGGCATCCGTATCTTGTGTTATCTTCTTTATGCTTTTACCATCCCTATATATGTGAAACGCTCCATGTAAGAAAAACAAGTTCTGGGTTTCTGGATATGTAAAAACAAACTCATCCCCAAACAAGCATAGTTGGCGACTACCATCATCAATTTTTTCAAGTACTTTATTGCGGTTTTCTTCTTCTAATATCCTATCTACAACACGATTAATGTCTTTCTGTTTCCATTCTTTATTATTTTTTTTGCTATATGCTTGCAAAGCTGAAACAAATTGGGTTTTTGTCAACAACATCAGTTCAGACTCAGTTCTACTTGAAGGGTCGCTTTCAACAGAAATCACAAGTAGACCGTTGTCTCTCAATTGCTTAATTTCAGTGTATAAATTGTTATGTTGAGTATCAATATCTTCCTGAATATATGGCAACGATGGTTGAATTACAAGAGAGTCTTTCTCACCCTTACTTATTTTATGCTTCAGAAGAAACATATAAAGAAAAGGATCATAATTTAGTGTGAAATAATTTGTGAATTTATTGAGTAACAGAAATATTCCCTCGTTCTTTTCTGCATATATATTCTTTATTTTGGACTTGACTATCTCATGCAAAGCCTGCATAAAGTCTAATTTGATTTTGTTATTTACATATTTGGTCAAGAAAACATTCTCTTTAGATATGTCTTTTCTAATTTCTTCTAAAAATAATTCAAGGTCATAACCGCATTTCTCAAAAAGTGATTGAGCCTCCTTATATACCCCTTTATTTTTTTCAATCATTTTATCAAAAATCTCTTTATATCCAGTTCCTACCGCAAGTCCATAATTAAAACCATTAGCGATAAGCAAATGATTTTCTTCTCCTTCTATTTTCTCCAAGAGTTCCCTGTATTCAAGAATCTGTTTTTCGTTTTCCATAAAAAAGGCTGTTATTTATAATACCTAATTTGTTTTACAATCTATCGTCTCTGGTTTGCACAACAAATATTATCCATAAAATATTATTCATCAACTTTTACTTCGCCGCTCATCAGCCGTGGCAACAATATATCGCGGTAAGCGGTGAGGGTGAGAATTTGTTGTTGGTTGGATTTGATTTTGTCGAAATATAAAAAAACTTCATTTTCATAAGAATTGAGCAAATCATTATCGGGAATGACAATATCAATATCAACAATATCTGACTGTCGAATTAGCGGCTGTGTACTTCCAACATTGTAATCCTGTAAATTTGCGTATTTAAGAATAAAATACACATAGTTGTAATACCGTTTAGGCATTACAACAATTGTATTATCTGATAGCCATACTTGCTCATGGTCCAACCTGAATACATTTCCTAATGTTCCAACCCTGCCCGTATACAAGACCCTATCTTTCTCTTCAACATTGTATTTATGAGTACGACCGATCTCTCCATTTGCACCTAAAATAGGGTATAAGCCATTAGTTACAAATTCGTCTCGCTTTAATGCTTTCCCACTACTAATGTTAATTAATTCTCCCAGTTTGCCTTCTTTCCAGGTGGGGTCGGGGTTTTCGATGAAGTAGTAGCGGAAGAGGGTTTCGGCGAGGGCTTCGAGGGTCGCGTTCTCCCGATTCAACAAATCTATCTTGTCATCCAACGAACTCAACACCCCCGCTATCCGCTTCTGCTCCTCTATCGGCGGTAAAATTACCGATATTTCCTTAAAAGTGGATGTTGGCCTAGCTAATGCAGGTACACCAACTTGACACGCATTTGACAATAATTTATATTGACCTTCTCTTGAGTGAAAATAATACACTAAATATGGCACAAACACTAAGTCCTTTTTACAGGAAAACCTAAATTGACTTTGGGAAATGACATAGCTATCATACGACGAATCATCTGGGATATAAGACACTTGACCTAAGGTTCCTCTATGAGTGACTATAATATCCCCCCTTTTAGCATTAGACCTTCCCAAACTCTCAGCCTTCTCTTTCGTTACATAATTGAAAGACTTTTCTCTCAATTTGAAACCGGTCAGGTTTGATCCATTTAAAACAGGCACACCTTTTTTAACAAAACAATCTACCTTGATATTTGAACCAAATGGTCCCATAGCGATTTCATCTATGAGTTCCGACATATTATATTCTTTCCATTCGCTCATTTTACAACTTTTCTTTGTTATCCTCTATCTTTTGTTCCAATTTATCACGCTCCTCAAAATGTTTGTTCTTTACTAAGCCAGCCAACGGAGAGAATGGACTTGTCTTACATAGATTATCCAAGGAGTTGTACCGTCTTTCTTTCTCGCGCAACATTCTACGCAGGTAGCCCTTGCTGTTCTTGACCATAAAGCGTAACGTCACACAGGCGACAACAAGCGTCACCACCATCACCACCAACGACGCACAAGCCACTATCAGATTTGCCGTTTCAGTACTCATAATCCGTTTATCTTAATTCTCTTTCAATATCCTCAATGCTAGGCAGTGTGCTCTTGAAGTCGGCAGGATAGAGTTTGGACAACTCATATTCCGAGATGCCGAGGGGCTGAGCATAGCCTTCGAGGGCGTACTGCGCCATCACGTCATTCTTGCTTTTGCATATCAACAGGCCGACAGTGGGACTATCACCCTCGCGACGCAACACATGGTTGGCACAGGAAACATAGCCACTCAATTGACCAAGGAAGGCATTGTCAAACTTTTCTGTCTTTACCTCCACCACCACATAGCAATGCAGATGGGTGTTGTAGAAAAGCATATCGGCGAACAATTCGGTACCACCCACCTCGATACGGTACTCACGTCCCATATAGGCAAAGCCGTTGCCCATCTCCAACAGAAACTTCTCCACATTATGCACAAGGGCATCTTTCAACTCTTTCTCGTTGTAGCGGTCGGTGAGCTGTATAAAGTCGAAACAATAGGGGTCCTTCAGCAACTGTTGCGCCAAATCGCCCTGCACATCAGGCAACGTGGCCTTGAAGTTGGTCACCGCTTTGCCCTGCCTCTCGTAAAGGTCAGTGTCGAGGAAATTCAACAAAACAGCACGGCTCCAGTTGTTCTCATACACCTTGTTTACATAGAACAGGGCTTTTTGAGGCTGCCCCATCAACTTGTCAATGATAAGTTTGTGGTGTCCCCACGGAATGGAAAACAGTTGCGCCACAGCTTGTGGCGTAGATTCGTCCCCAACCTGAGGATAAATTCCAATATTTCCCTCAACTTTGGGGACAATTTCCATTTCTGCCCCAACTTGGGGCAAATTCTTTTCATCAACCACTCCTAATTCTGCCCCAATTTGGGGCAATTTTACCAAATTATTGAAATACAGCTGATAGAATCTCTTCATGTATCTCAGGTTGGTTTCGGAAAAGCATTTTGCTTCAGGTAGCAACTGTTGTAAGTCCTGACTTAACGTAGAGAAAAAACTCTTTCCCCATTTACTCTCGGCCTGTTTGGTCACAATATCGGCACCCAGCGAGAAATAGAATTTCAGCATCTCGCTATTCACATTCACCGCCGCCTTTATCTGGCTTTGGCGGAAACGGAGACTTAAATCCTTAATCCAACCGGCGTAGTTATCGTCTATTTTTATCAGTTTGCTCATAGTCAGTCTATCTTTATCTTCGACAGGTTCTCCAGTATCACTTTGTTCAGGCGTTCTTCCTCTTTGAGCTGTTCTTCGAACTCGGTGCGGAGGGCGGTGAAGCGTTCGGCGAAGTTGAAGTCGTCTTCCTCTTCGGGCAGGCCGACGTGGCGACCGGGGGTGAGCACATAGTCCAGTTCGGCCACGCGGTTGACGGGCACCGAGGCACAGAAGCCCGGCACATCGGCATAGTCTTTAGACTCGTCGCGCCAATGGTGGTAGGTGTCGGCGATGGTGCGGATGTCTTCCTCGGTCAGCTCTCGGGTGCGGCGGTTGATAAGGCGGCCCATATTGCGGGCATCGATGAAGAGTATCTCGCCAGCCCTCTTCTGGCGGTTGCGCGTGACAAACCACAGGCAGGCTGGAATCTGCGTGTTGAGGAAAAGCTTGGCAGGCAGGTTGACGATACAGGCGATAAGGCCTTTGTCGATAAGTGCACGGCGGATGTCTCCTTCGCCACCTGTCTTTGACGTCAGAGACCCTTTGGCCAGCACGAAACCAGCCTGCCCGTTGGGGGCGAGGTGATAGACGAAGTGCTGTATCCAGGCGAAGTTGGCATTGCCGGCAGGCGGCACACCATACTGCCAGCGGGCGTCGCCACGCAGCTGGTCACCACTCCAGTCGCTGTCGTTGAACGGAGGATTGGCGATAACGAAATCGGCCTTCACGTCTTTGTGGGCATCGTTGAGGAAAGAGCCTTCGGTGTTCCACTTCACCTGTGAGGCGTCGATACCGCGTATGGCGAGGTTCATCTTACAAAGGCGCCAGGTGGTCTGGTTGCTCTCCTGACCGTAGATGGAGATATCTTCGACACGTCCCTGATGCTGACGCACAAACTTATCGCTCTGCACGAACATGCCACCCGAGCCACAGCAGGGGTCAAGCACTCGTCCATGGTAGGGCTCGAGCATGGTCACCAACAACTCCACGACGCTTCGTGGAGTGTAGAATTGGCCACCCTTCTTGCCTTCGGCCAAAGCAAACTCGCCAAGGAAATACTCGAACACATGGCCCAACAGGTCGGCACTGTGCGTGCTGGTGTTCTCCAACGTGGAATTTCCAATAAGGTCTATCAGCTCACCCAGCGACGTGGGGTCGAGGTTGGGACGAGAAAAGACTTTGGGCAACACACCTTTCAGCGATCGGTTCTCGCGCTCGATGGCATCCATAGCGTCGTCGATAAGCTTGCCTATCTGCGGATTCTTGGCGTTGGCCACTAGGTGGCTCCAGCGGGCACTCTCCGGCACATAGAACACGTTCTCGGCCAGATATTCCTCACGGTCCTCGGGGTCGGCGCCGTCGGCCTGCTGTTTCACCAGTTCGGCATACAGCCGTTCAAACGACACTGAAATATATCGCAGGAATATCAGTCCCAGCACCACATGCTTATACTCCGCCGCGTCGATATTCTTGCGCAACTTGTCCGCTGCCTTCCACAAACGCTTCTCAAGTGGTTCCTCTATGATTTCTTTCTTTTTAGCCATATCTACAGTTTCATTTGTTTAAACACCTCCCATATCACTATCGAGGCGGCACAGCTTACGTTCAGCGAGTGTTTCGTGCCGTACTGTGGTATCTCCAACGACCCGTCGCACAGCGACATGACCTCCTCCTGCACTCCCTCTATCTCGTTGCCCAGCACCAGAGCCACAGGTTTGTCTGTTGCAACAGTGTCGGTACCAAGCTTCAAGCTATCGTGTGCCAATTCAACCGCATATATACGGTACCCCTTTCCTTTAAGGGCTTTGACACATTCTGTGGTATCCTCGTGGTAGGACCAATCCACCGTCTCCTCTGCTCCTAGTGCGGTCTTGTGTATCTCGCGGTGTGGCGGTGTGGCGGTTATGCCGCAAAGGGATATATGCTCAACGCGGAAGGCGTCAGAAGTACGAAAAACGGAGCCTATATTATTCAGACTCCGAACATTGTCCAGCACCACCGTCAACGGCAACTTCTCGCTCTCGCGAAACTCCTCCACCGTCAGGCGCTTCATCTCCTCTGTCGTCAGTTTGTGCATAATACCTTAAATTAGACTGCAAAGATACGATTTTATCTTCAATTAACCGCCCCACCACCATATTCACAAATTTATCGTACCTTTGCAGTCGAAAAGCAAGTATAAACGAAAACATTTGCCAATGAAACATAGCGCATAGTTAAATGTGCACATCATAGAATAGAGAAGAAGCGAAATAGCTTATCTGGTATTCTGAAAACTTCGACAACTTTCAAGGATGCTATCCAGAACGAAGCGACGGCGCTCCCGCTTTTGAGCGTGGACTTGTACGTTGTAGTTGGATAGCATAGGTAGTCGAAGACCTCAGAATACCGATGAAGACTTAAAAGTGCCACGCTCTTTTTATGTGCATACTATTGGGAGGTATTGCTAGGACAACCTCTTTGGTGCTAAATTGTCTTTATGAACACATAATCATCACAATGGGAAGAATAGGAAATTCATTTCAACGAGAAATTGGAAAAAATGCAGGCAAGGCTGTTTCGAACCTCATCTTTGGCGATAGCCACTCCACACCATACCGACGCGTGGATCAAGAGAGAAAAGTCTCTATTGCTGAACGTAAAGCTGATGCTGAAATCAAAAGACAGGAAAGGGCCGACCTCAACCTGTTAGACAGTGCTGTACTGAAAAATGTTGACATAGTACTACAGACAACTATTCCACAAAATGAAACGGAGTTTGCCAACTTGATGTCAATATGGTCTGCGCAACTCGAAAATATAAAGTGGAGCTATTGGAGCAAGGAAGGCCAGATTCGTAATCAGTTTCCAAATGCACTATTAAGCAAATACCGGCAATGCCTGTTGGTACTTCGTTCTATTAATCCTTCAGCGCCTCTGCTTCAATACTACAAAAGCATATATATTAAAGCCCGTATTCGACGTGCAATATTGATGCTGGTCAATCCTTGGGTTCTATTAACATTGCCTTTAGTTGTATTCCTGATTTTAGGTTTATGTGGTGTTTTTGACTAAATAAAACAAAAAAAAAAATAAAACAACAAAAAAACATGAACAACTTTCACAATCTTTTGCTTTCCCACCCTGACCAATATATTGGTTACGGCAATCCCGCTGCCGACATCTGCTTTGTTGGCAAAGAATCGACAGGTATGCTTCAACTGCAGTGCGGTCTTGGCAGCACGAATTATTGGATGACGTCCTTACCAATGTATTTTGACCGAATCAAAAGTGACAACCCCAATGATCCAATCTGGAAAGAGGGTCACACCTGGAACAAATACCAAAAGCTCCACGACGTAATATTCCCTGAGCAGGCAGCATTTCCTGGCACCATGAATTTCGAACAACGTGTGTTCCTGACCGAGATGAGTGTAATACCTGCCGTGAACACAGCAACCGGTAAAGCCTCCGACGGGTTCGACGAAAAACTGAGCCAGCGCAAACACACATTCTTTGCCCATCCATATTTCAAAGATTTCAAGGTCATAGTGCTTGCTTGTTCCGACTACATCGTCAACTACGGGGATCGTCGGGAAATCGACAATCTCTTCGATGTCACGTTTGACGTCAATGGTGGTGCACACGAGGTCGGTCCTCAAAATGCTTTCTGGGTACATCATAGCGCCGACGGCAAACGGATGGTCATCCACACACGCCAGCTGAGCGGCGCCGTGTCGGACAAGATGCTGGAGGAGATGGGCATGGTTATTCGCCAGCATATTACTGGGGCTTCTTTATCAGCAAAACCGATGAACACTCAACCGAACAACACAACCCTCACTATCGGTATGAGCACTGATGATTGTCGTTCAATATGCGGAGAGCCAGATAGAATAAGTACAAACACTACAGCAAGTTGTGTTACCGAATTTTGGTGGTATGGCAGAAAAATGGTCACCTTCAGTAATGGCAAGATAAGTAGTATAATGAACTGATTTTATTAACGACCTAACCGTCGTGCCGGATTTTCGAATTCGGCACGACAATCTGCTCCGCACATATGCGAGGATGATTCCCATTTATTGTAATGGCAATTGCAGGGTTGCGAAATCTTGTCGCAGTGTTGCGAGAAGGTTTTGCATCCTTGCAATTTTAATTTGCAGGGTTGCGAGACAGTTTTGCAGGCTGCAATTTTGATTTACAATGCTGCGAGACGTTATCGCAGGCTGCAATTTTAACTTGCAATAGTGCGAGACGTTTTCGCAGGCTGCAATTTTAATTTGCAATGGTGCGAGAAGGTTTTGCAGCATTGCGCGGCGAGTTTGCAGAAATGTTTCCTTATCCCACGCTGCCTTCGAGGGTGATGCTGAGGAGTTTCTGGGCTTCGACGGCGAACTCCATGGGGAGCTTCTTTAGTACGTCCTTGGCGTAGCCGTTCACGATGAGGCCCACGGCGCTCTCGGCCGAGATGCCACGTTGCTGGCAGTAGAAAAGCTGATCCTCGGATATCTTGCTCGTGGTTGCCTCATGCTCCACTGTTGAAGTGGAGTTGTCGGCCTTGATATAGGGCCATGTGTGAGCACCGCAGGTGTCGGTAAGTAGCAGAGAGTCGCATTGTGAGTAGTTGCGGGCGTTCTCGGCGGCGCGACTGATCTGGACAAGTCCTCGATAGCTGTTCTGGCTGTGTCCTGCCGAGATACCTTTAGATATGATGGTGCTGTGGGTGTTGCGCCCTATGTGTATCATCTTCGTGCCAGTATCGGCCTGCTGGTAGTTGTTGGTGACGGCCACCGAGTAAAACTCAGCCGTCGAGTCGTCGCCCTGCAGTATGCAGCTGGGGTATTTCCACGTCACAGCCGAGCCGGTCTCGACCTGCGTCCACGACAGCTTGGCGTGACTGCCCTTGCAAATGCCACGTTTGGTGACGAAATTGTATATGCCACCCTTGCCGTCCTTGTCGCCTGGATACCAATTTTGCACGGTCGAGTATTTCACCTCGGCGTCTTTCATGACAATAATCTCCACAATGGCGGCATGCAGTTGGTTCTCGTCACGCTGGGGAGCCGTACAGCCCTCCATATAGGATACGTATGCCCCTTCGTCGGCGACGATAAGCGTGCGCTCAAACTGACCCGTACCTTTGGCGTTGATGCGGAAGTAACTAGACAGCTCCACTGGGCAGCGTACCCCCTTGGGGATGTAGCAGAACGAGCCGTCGCTGAAGACAGCCGAGTTCAACGCAGCGAAGAAATTGTCCGAAGCCGGCACCACCGTGCCGAGATATTGCTTCACCAGCTCGGGGTATTTCTGTACCGCCTCGCTGATAGACATGAAGATGATACCTTTCTCTTCAAGATGTTTCTGCGATGTGGTCTTCACCGACACAGAGTCCATTATGGCGTCATACGCCACGCCAGCCAACTGTTTCTGCTCGCGCAGCGGTATGCCCAGTTTGTCGAAAGTGGCAAGCAACTCGGGGTCAACCTCGTCGAGGCTTTTCTTGGGTTGCTGCTTGGGTGCTGCGAAATAGATGATGTCCTGGTAGTTGGGGGTCTCATATTCGAGGTGCGCCCAGTCGGGTTCTTTCATCTCCTGCCAGCGGCGGAATGCTTTCAGACGGAAGTCAAGCAGCCAATCGGGTTCGTTCTTCTTCTTCGAAATCAGACGCACCACATCCTCGTTGAGTCCCTTGCCTATCGTCTCCGTCTCCACGTCGGTGGTGAATCCCCACTTATATTCTTCGTTTGTTACTTCGTTTATGATATTGTTGTTGTCTGCCATTGTAAGTGGTGATTAGTGATTAGTAATTAGTGATTGGTGATTAGTGATTAGTGATTAGTGATTTGAAAATACTGACTGCTAACTGCTCCTGTCCGGGCACGGACCTAATTTCCTTTCACGGTGCGGTAACCGTCTGCCTGGAGCAGTTCGATGACTTTGTCTCGAAAGTCGCCTTGGATGATTATCTCGCCATCTTTGGCCGTGCCACCCACACCGCAGCGGCTTTTGAGTTTTTTTCCCAACTCCGCCAGGTCGTCGTCGGTGCCGACAAATCCCGTCACCAACGTAACCTGTTTTCCACCACGTGCGTGACGGTCTATACGCACCGTCAGCTTCTGCTTCGATGGTTCCAGTGTTTCAACCGCACCGTCGTCCTCATACTCATAGTTGAACTCCGGATTGGTAGAAAAGACAACCCCTACCCTATTTTTGTTCTTCCCCATTGTTTTAATGTAACTTGTGAATTGTCACCCATGATCTGAAGTCGCCTGCCAGCTACCTCTTTAGCCTTCCACCCTTGTAGAAATGTTGCTTCCAATAGCTGTTGTCCAGCTTGCTCACCATCACTCCCCTCGAGGTGGACGAGTGTGCAAACATGCCGTCTTTCAAGTATATACCCACATGCGACACCCGTTTGTTGTTATTGGTAAAAAACACGAAGTCGCCCTCTTTCAACTTATCTTTCGCCACCGGTGTGCAGTTGTTCTCGTAGATATCGTGCGCCGAGCGTTTCAGTGCGACGCCATAGACGGTCTTGAACACATTGCCAACAAAACAGGAGCAATCGACGCCCTGCTTCGAGCAGCCACCGTATTTATACGGAGTGCCGTACCAGTCTTCGATGGCGTCGTAGAGCTTCTTGTTGTCCGACTTAGTCACCTCGATGCCGAGCTTGCCCACCTTACCGTTACTGGTAACCGTACCCACAGGCTTCTGCGGCACGAACGGCTTCTCTTCCACATACTCGTCGGCATAGAGCTGGCTGATGATGAAATCCTCGTCTTCGACATCTTTGTTGACGAACTTCTTGAACGATGAACAGGAGCTGAACGACAACGCCATTACGGTGCTTGCCAGCAATAGTGTTACACAACGTCTCATAGTTTGATGGTCTTTTTGATTTGAGCCAAATTATATTCGTGAAGGTCAGCTACGGTGTGCTGTCCAATTACTCTCAACGATGCCTGGTGGTTGACGAAATTGAGTTCCGGCCCCACGTTGATGCCCTCGCCATCGATATTCACCCAGTGATCGACATTACCTTTCACCACAATCTCCCTTGCCTTGAACATCTCCACATGCTGACTAAGCTCGAAGTGGTTGGCATAGACGAGCGGCCCAGTGATAGGTACATGCTCGATGGGGATTTTGTCCACGATGCTGACATCGATGAGTCCGTCGTTGAGTTTTGCCTGAGGGGCGATGGCGGCGTTATAGCCGAACTGGTTCGAGTTGGCGAAGGTTATGAACCATGCGTTACGCTCCATTTCGCGCCCGTCGAACGTCAGCTTATAGTCTTTGCACTCGTAAGTGGGATATTCTCTCAAAATGAGGTTTAGGTATGCCGGGAAACCTCTGGTCTTAGCGGCTTTCATCAAACGAGCGATGAAGGCGTCGAAACCAACGCCTGCAATGCTTGCTATGGTGTACTGCTCGTTGAGGCGTATGGTGTCGATGGTCATCTCGTGCCAGTAGTTGAGGTTTCTCACCGCAAACGCAGGTATGAGCGAGAGTTTCATGTTGCGCGCCAAGCCGTTGCCACTACCGCAAGGGATGATGCCCAATATCTTGCCGCTGCCGAACATTCCGCTCACCACATCGTTGACGCTTCCGTCGCCACCCACCGCCACTATGGCATCATAGTCTTTCTGACAACCCTCCCGCGCTATCTCTGTCCCGTGGTGTATATACTCGGTGTATCGTACATCGTACTCTATCAGGTCGTGGTTGATATTGTCCTTCAGCAGTTTTTCCATCCGTTTCTGCCGTCCCACCCCCGAAATGGGGTTCACTATCACCAGAATCTTCTTTTTCATCTTTTATTCCTCCTTGTTTGCCGTCAGCACATCGCGGTAGCGTTTCAGGTAGGCCTTCAGGAAACGCAGGTCGTCGTCGCTGCCTTGCTCGTATTTGCCACAGATAGTAGCCACCACCGTGTCGCAGGTGTTAAGCTGATAGTATCCGTTGCCGAAAGCCACTTGGAACCCTTCTTCTTCACGGAAGAGGCTGGTGCCAAAGCAGGTGCAACGATCCTTGAATCCCAAGTAGTCAAGCAGCGTGGGCATGATGTCGGGTTGCTGCACTATCCGGTCGCTTCTCTTTCCGAAGTTGTGCGACGGGTCGAAAATCATCATCGGTATGCGATACAGCCCCGAAAGGGTGCTGAATGGTTTGCTGAGCACATAACCCGGATGGTCACCCAAGATTACGAAGATGGTGTTTTCATACCAATCCTCCTTGCTGGCCGACTCGAAGAAGCGGCTGAGGGCATAGTCGGTATAGCTGATGCATTTCAGCAACGGGTTATCCCCTTTGGCTGACTTGAAGCGATCCTTATACTTGTCGGGTATGGGATAGGGATGGTGCGAGCTCACGGTGAATATCATAGAGAAGAAGGGCTCTCTCTGCTTGCCCATAGTGTTCGACGTGTACTGCAGGAACGGCTCGTCGAAGATTCCCCAGGCACCGTCGTAGTCACCTTCTATCTCTCCCTTCTGCTCCTCATACTCGTCCTTGCCGTAGTATTTGTCGAATCCTGCATGACGGCAGTAGCTGTCGAAGTTCATAACTCCGTTGTAGGTGCCGTGATAGAAAGCTGTGGAGTAGCCATGACGTTTCAGGATGGCGGGCAGAGCCAACCTGGTGCTGTCATAATGGTCTGAAAGCGTATAGGCCGTATATGTGAGCGTAGGTATCGAGCTGGCTATGGCAGCAATGCCTTCAATCGACTTCTTTCCGTTGCTGCGTCCGTTGTAGAGATAACAGCGTTTAGCCAGAGAATCGAGAAACGGTGTGTATGACTTCTCGGCCCCATAGCATCCCATATACTCCTGCGAAAAACTCTCGAGCACCAGTATCACCACGTTCTTTTGTTTCATCGTTTCCGACACGAGGGTGTCGCCGACATAATGGTACGCCATATACCGACCAGCTCCCGGCATCCATCCAATGCAGCCCAAGGTGCTGTCAATCGGAGTCATGCGAAAGTCAGTCGAGAAGGTGCGGTTAGCCTCGTTCTGTTCCATGATGTCTTCTTTAGGCAGTTCGTCGGTCCACATAGTGCGGATGACGCTGTACAGGCTGTTCGACACCAGCACCGAGTTTTTCGGCTCGGCATATTTCGCAGCGTCGCTCAGCCGCAGGCTGTGGCGGCCAAAGCCACCTCTTACCATAACCGCCAGCAGAAGCATGCAGACAGCAAAACCCACCCAGTCGTTGGCAGTGTGGTTGCGCCAACTGTCGCGTTCGGGAAGCTTCATCTTGGCTCCGATGACGAGGTCCACGATGAGTAGCGTAACACCCGTCAGCGTCACAGGCCAGAAGTCCATAAGGAACATCCAGGTCAGAGTGCCCATCTGACCACCGACGGTGAGGTAGTGGAAGATGTCGGCCGAAAGCAGTCTCAAAGTATGCTGGTAGTATATAGAGTCGCAGAAGGCAGGCACTATCATCAGCAGCATCACCGCATAGTACAGCATCTCGCAGACGACTCTGTACCACCGCTTCCAGCGAAGCTCGGTGGGCAGCAGCATCAGCACGAAATACGGCAGGAAGGCCGTGCTTACGGTAGCGAGCCCGAAGACCACATTGCCCCAAATCAGACTCCACCACTCATGCGAGCCGCTCACCTGGCACATACCACGGTTCACTATGATGAAGACCGCCTGCGCTATCAGCAATGACACAAACGCCACCACGAACTTAATAAGCAGGTAGGCATAGATATTTGAAATTGTTCTTTTTTTCTTTGACATATCTTTGTAAATATATTTCATGTTTACAATCCCTCAACACTCAAAATCTCACCCTCGATTTCTGCAGTATCATCTGCGAGTCGGTGTTGGCGAAGAGCTTGTCGAGGCTGTCGCCGCTGCGTTTCATATATGAGCGCACTATCTGCCACCCCAGATAGTCGGTCGTTCTGGGAGCCGACCCGCGGAAGGCGTTGGTCTTGGGTGCGTCGTCTATGAAGTTGTGTATCCGAGCCATATCTTTCTCGTAGAGCAAGTTGTTCTGCAGGAAGTAGCCCCACACGTCTTTCACGCTGTGCTCCATCCAGCCGAGCTGGTCGGCGGTATAGCGCAGCCTTATGGTGTCGTGGGTCGACGGAAGCGTCTGCTCAAGGAAATACTGTACCTTGCCTTCCATCACTATGTAGTCGAGCAGCGTCGGTTCGCCTTCTGGCATGGCTATGCGGCTCCTCGCCGCCGCTGCCATGCAGTCGGCCGCCATATACTTGCGGTTCGACAGGTTGACAATATACATCGGGCAGTTGCAGTAGCCCAAGTGTTTCGTGTAGGGCAGCACATAGTGGTCCACCGAGAGCACCAGATCGCCGTCGTAGCAGAACACCCTGTTCGTGTAGTCCTCCATATCGCCGGTGATCATGGTGAAATACCGTTTCGGCACCACGTTATCCGACAGTTTGCGGGCTCTCCCCATCGCCGACGCGAGGTCGCGTTCGAGCCAGCGCAAGTCGTCATAGCAGCTGTCCGTCAAACGGTATATCTCCTTCATGAACGGATCGCTCACGAAAGCCTGGAGCTGCATCATATACTGCTGGTTTTCGGGCTCACAGTTGATAAGCGGCGAAGCGTAGGTCGAGCGGCTATCCATCAGTTTCTGCTGCAGAGCCGACGCGTCGGTCTCGAAAAGCAGTTTCTCAAAGCGGTTGAACTTCACCTTTTCGCCATCCTTGTTGCACGATGTCGCGACAAGAACCAGCACAGCCGCCATCAAGAAAAGCCATCGTTTCACCATGCTCTTATTTTTCATCTTTCTCCGCTTTTTCAGCTTTTTCCGCCATCTCCGCGTCTTTCAGTATTTTCAGTTTTGCCTCAAGCAGCGCAATCTGCTGACGTGCATGCTGCATCTTCTTCTCAAACTCCTCTTTCAGAAGGTCGGCCTGACGGCTGTTCGAGAAGAAGCCCAGGTTATTCTCCCACAACTTCACGTCGTCTTTCAGCTTCTCGATCTTCGAGATTAGCTCGCTCCGCTCGCCGCTGACAAACCGCCTCATGTCGCCGGCCACGTTGCGCAGACGCTCGCGGTAGCTGTTCTCCTCTGCCTCTGCAGCCGAAATCTTCAGTTTCTCAAAGTGCTCGTCTATCACACGGCGGAACTCCTTCTGCAGCCTCTCTTTCTCTTTCAGCGGCACATAGCCAATCTCCATCCACTGCCTCTGGAAGTCTTTAATCACCCTGAGGTTCTCCTCCTTGCTTTCGCCGAACTCAAACTGTTTCAGCTGCTCTATGATAGCTTCTTTCTTCTGCAAGTTCTCCTGTTCCGAACCTCGCAGATTGTTGTAGTATTCGGTCTTGTTCTTGAAGAACTCGTCGCAGGCGCCGCGGAATCGGTGCCATATCTTCTCGCTCACCTTGCGGCTCACCGGACCGATCTCCTTCCATTCTTTCTGCAGCTGCAGAATCTCTTCGGTGGCCTTCTTCCAGTCGTCGCGTTTTGCAATAGCCTCGGCTTTCAGGCAGAGGTCAATCTTCTTGTTGTAGTTTGTCGCCTGTTCGTCACGCAGCTGGCCGAAATGTTCTTTTTTCAGTTCATAGTGCCTGTCGATGAGCCCTTTGAATTTCGTCCATATCTCCTCGTTCACCTCACGTGGCACAGGTCCTATCGCCTTCCACATCTTCAGCAGCTCGTCCAGCTCGGTACTGGCGTCGTTCCAGTCCTTGGTGCTCTCCATCGGCTTCGAGGTCACCTCTATCACCTTGTCCACCAGCGCCTGTTTTGCCAGCAGGTTCTTTTCAAACTCCTCTTTACGCTGCTCGTAGTATTCCTTGCGCCGTTCCTCAATCTTGTTCATCGCATTGCAGAACCTCTGCCATATCTCTTCGTTCTGCTCCACCGGCACCGGACCTATCTCTTTCCATTTGACCCTCAGATCTTGGGCAGCCTTGAATGCCTTCTGCACCGAATCCTCCACAATGAGCTCTTCGGCTTTCTCACACAGCTGCAGCTTCTGTTCGAGGTTGCGCTTCATGTCGAGGTCGCGCAGTTCGCGCTTCATCTTCATCTGACCGAAGAACTGCTCCATGAGGAAATGATACTGCTGCCACAGGTCGTTCATCTTCTCTCTCGGCACCTCGCCTATCTGCTTCCACTTCTCCTGCAGCTCTTTGAACTCGTCGTTAGCCTTGCGCATGTTCTCCTCGCCCCGTTCGAGCAGGTTCTTCAGGCTCTCCAGAATAGACTCCTTGTCGAGCAGGTTCTTCTGCTTGGCAGCCTCGAGCGCCTCCATGTAAGCCTGACGGCGTTTGCGGAAAGCCGCCTTCATGCGGTTGTATTTTTCCACGATGGGGTCATCCTCCTGCTTGAAGTTCTCCTTCTCCCCACCGTCCTCTATATATTTGCTGAAAATCTCTTTCTGGTGTTCCTCTTCGAGCAACTCGAAGCGGTTCTTCAAGGCAGCCACTCTCTGGCGTATGTGCGAGATGTCCTCGTCCTCCATGAGCGACTCGAAAGTCTCGACCAGCTCCTCGCGGCTCAAGGTCGAATAGTCCGTCTCCGGCTCCACAAATGCCGGTTCTGCCTTCTCTTGCTCGTCGGCCTTGGGAGCTTCCTCCTGAGCCTGCGGCGTCTCCTCCTGCTGAGGTTCAGCCGTTTCCGGTTCCACGGCCTGAGCCATGTTGTTCGATTCTTCAGCGACCTGAGCGGCCTCTGTGGTGTCCGTCGGCTGGTTGTTGATGATTTCAGCCTCCTGGTTTAAGTTCTGTTCTTCCATAAGAAGTGTGTTTGTTTGTTAATAGTTACCTCACATACAATGTGATAAATCGTTTGAATACCCGGTTGACAACCCGTCAACCAAGAAACAAAAATACAAATTATTTTAGAACAATAATAAAAAAGATAGTTATAATAACCAACTTAAAAGAGAGCTTAAAAGAAAGCCCTCCAGAGCGCCCAACCGATTAACTCCCTTTTAGCTCCCATCTAACTCCCTGTTAGTTACCACTAACCACCGCCCCTTCATTCAATCAAGATCAAGCTGCAAAAACGACCCATCTTCCGCCCATTTCCGTAATGATTCCGAACAGTTCACACCAACACAAATCCGGAAACACCGGGATATCCGGAACCTCCGCCTCTCACTCTCCTGTGCACTTCAGTGGCGTTCCCGCCACAGTCACATCCCGCACTGTCCGGGCACTTCCCTCCGCGCTAACTCCGTGCTAGCTCCGTGCAAAAAAAAGACAACGGTTAACACGGTTAACGGTGATTTCTTATGTCTTTAGCCGGTGTGCTCTCAAACAAAATATATATAAGTAGTATAGTTACACATAACTTATTGTATTATAATATATTACATTTTTAACATTTATAATATTTGAATAAAATGATCTATAAAATCGGAAAAAATTGAACTAAAATTTCCAATTTTTGAACCGAATTTTGAAAAAAATGAAATCCCAACCCCATTTCTGCAATGGAATTAAAAAAACAAAATTAACCGTTCCCTATCAACATATCATCTTATCAACCTATCAACGTTTCTAGGCTTGCAAGTGAATTCACCGTTAACCGTTAACCATTGACACAACCCACTTCAAGCAACACCAACCAACATCCCAAGCAATCAACAAGTTAACCGCAAATCCACCACCCACACAACCCATCATCCCCTCTACAAAAGTGATTTAAACAGCCAAAACACCCTCTCAAAACCACACAAAAACCAATCAAAAACTTCAAAAAGTCTTCAAAACGTAATAAAAACCTTTCAAAAACACTCGCCACAAAACACAAATAACCATACTAAAAGTGGCAAATTATAAATCCACCACAAAGGGTATAATCCATCATGTTGGCAATGAGAACTGCCACAAATGGTAAACACCTATTATTACATACCATTAATCAAACCCGTAATCTCCGTGCCCCTTCGCCTATCGTCACCTTTATCGGTTTGCATTCCACTCCGAACTTAGCCTTATAGCTTTCCTGCACTTCGATTAAAAACCTGTCGCAGATGTCGTTACGCACGAGGTTGATAGTGCAGCCTCCGAAGCCGCCTCCCATCAGGCGGGCTCCGCTGACTCCCAATCGTCTCGCTTCGTCGACTAAGAAATCCAGCTCCTCACAGCTCACCTCATAATCGCGGCTGAGCCCTTCGTGGGTGAGGTACATCTGCCGCCCTACCTCCTCGTAGTCGCCTCTCTGCAGGGCTTCGCTGACCGCCATAACTCTGTCCACCTCGCCCAACACATATCGCGCCCTCCTATAGTCGGTCTCCGAGAGCTTGGGTTTCAACGTCTCCAACCGCTCCCAGTCGCAATAGCGCAGGTTTTTCACGCCCGCCATCTGTACCACCCGCTCGCAGGACTCCCTCCGCTCGTTATAGGGCGACCCCACCAGCTCGTGCTTCACACAGCTGTTGACCAGCACCAGTCGATAATCGGCTGGATTCCAAGGGAAGTAGTCGAACTCGCCACTGTTGCAGTCGAGCCGCATCAGCGAGCAGGCGCGTCCATGCATGGAGGCGAACTGATCCATGATGCCGCATTTGACGCCTACATACTTATGCTCTGTCGTCTGCCCTATGCGTGCGAGGGTCATACGGTCGAGGCTGCCACCAAAGGTGTCGTTCAAGGCGAAAGCGAAGCAGCACTCCAACGCCGCCGACGAGCTCATGCCGACTCCCAGCGGCACATCGCCTCCATAGACGGCATCGAATCCCCGTACAGCCACTCCAGCCGCCAGCATCTCTCGCACCACTCCGTAGATATAGCGGAAATGGATGTCGGACGGCCCCTCCTCATCGTGGATATCGAATCGGCAAGAGCGGTCGAGGTCAACGGCGTAGAGGTTCACTTCGGTGCCTCCGTTGGGCCGCATCACGACACTGATGCCGCAATCGACGGCACCAGGGAATACGAAGCCTCCGTTATAGTCGGTATGCTCGCCTATGAGGTTGATGCGTCCAGGTGCGAAATAGGCGACGCCGTCACCACCAAAGCGGTGGGCGAAATGCTGCTGAAGAGTGAGGATATCTATCATGGTGGTCAGTGATTGGTTACGCATAGAGCAGCAGTCCCAAAAGGGCTGCCACTATCAGCAAGGCTATCGGATGGGGACGGAGATTTAATTGAAAGTGGAAAGTCGAAAAGTGAAAATCGCGTTTTCTGTTGGGCAGGATGGAGAGGATGAACACCATCGCGAAGATGGCGCAGCTTACGACGAACCGCCTGTTCCATCCCGGCACTCCGAACGACTCGACGGTGAGCAACGAGAGGGCAGCAGCTGCTATAAGGCCCAACACAACGATGCGTAACGTTCGGAACACCACCTTCACGGTCGGATTGTCCCGATGAGCCGAGAGGAACCTCATTAGCACCAGCATTAGTACAAATGGCAGCAATACTACAGCAAAAGAAGCCAGCAGAGCGCCAGCGACGGCACCGCCAGTACCGTATCCGGCATCGAGGGTGGCGGTATAGCCCACGTAGGTGGCAGTGTTGATGCCTATTGGTCCTGGCGTGGTCTGGCTGACGGCGAGGATGTCTGTAAACTGCTCGGGGGTGAGCCAATGTTGCTTCTCCACCACCTCGTTCTCAATGAGCGAGATCATGGCATAGCCGCCACCGAAGGTGAAGATGCCAATCTTGAGGAATGTGAGGAAAAGCTTGAGGTAGAGCATTGAGTGTTATTTTAAGTCGGACTTGTCAGACTTGTCGGACGAGTCTGACGAGTCTGACTGGTCGGACGGGCTATGAAATTTCCCCCAGGCGTAGCCGGTCACCGCGGCGAGGAGTATCACCAGTATGGGGCTGACACCCAAGAGCCAGATGAGAGCAGCGGCAAGGGCAGGAATCCAGACGGTACGCCAGGTGAGGTGCAACCTGCGTGCAAGGGTGAAGACTGGTGCTGCGATGAGCGCCACCACCGCCGGGCGCAATCCGAGAAAGATGGCGTTGACATAGTGGTTATCCCTGAAAGTGCGGAAAAACATAGCCAATGCGAGGATGAAAAGTATCGGAAGGAGTATGTTGCCCACAACCGCCACGATGCTGCCCGACACACCACGCAACCTGTAGCCCACCTGTGTCGCCACATTGACGGCAAAAACCCCAGGCATCGACTGTGCCAGCGAGATGGCATCGAGAAACTCATCGGTGGTAAGCCATCCACGCTGAGAGACGAACTCCCTCTCCATCAGCGGCACCATTGCGTAGCCACCACCGAAAGTGAAGCCTCCGATTTTCAGGAAAGAGTAGAATAATGAGCAATATTTGACCACCGACTGCGTTATATTATTTTTGCAAAGGTACTAAATATATGATAAACATACCGTTTTTTATCGCTTTCATGGGCCTCATCGTTCTGATGCTGGCTGTTGACCAAGGACTTTTCCACAGGAAAGACCTCGTGATAGGACTCAAAGAAGCCGCCATCTGGACGGTGGTGTGGATCGTGACGGCATTGATTTTTGGCGGACTGATATGGTTCAAAGCCGAGTGGGTGCACGGCATAGGCTCGATGGACGAGCTGCTGGAGTATGTCAAGGGCACCACCCTGGAGCACAGGATAAGTGACGGCATGGACTTCGGAGCGGCGCTCAACATCTACCGTCATGAAATGTTCACCCAGTATCTCGCCGGCTACCTGCTGGAGAAGTCGCTGAGCATCGACAACATCTTCGTGATGATAATGATCTTCGCCAGCTTCGGCATCGAGAAGAAATACTACCACCGCGTGCTCTTTTGGGGCGTGCTGGGTGCCATAGTGCTGAGGTTCGTATTCATCTTCGCTCTCGGCGAACTGGTAACCCGCTTCTCGTGGGTGCTCGCTGTGTTCGGCGTGATACTCATATACAGCGGTGTGAAGATGGCGATAAAGAAAGACGACGACAACATTGACACCGCCAAGCACCCCATCGTGCGCTTCTGCAGCAAGTACTTCCGTGCTACCCCCAACTGCGACGGGCACAACTTCTTCACCAAGATTGACGGCAAACGTTATATGACCCCCCTGTTCATCGTGGTGCTGGTGATAGAGTTCTCCGACATCATCTTCGCCGTCGACTCCATCCCGGCGGTATTCTCGGTGACCACCGACTCGATGATTGTTTACACCTCCAACATCTTCGCCATCATGGGCTTGCGTTCACTCTTCTTCCTAATGGACGGCATTGCCGACAAGTTCTGGGCTCTGAAATACGGCTTGGGGTTGCTGCTCGCTTTCATAGGAGTGAAGATGATCGGGCACGAGTTCCTCCACTGGGAGATCTCGACCCTCACGTCGCTGCTCGTCATACTCGGAGTGCTGGTAGGCAGCATCGCCGTATCATTGATATTCAAAAAGAAAAGTGCTTGATTGCGTCAGCTATTCCTTATCAACTTATCAACTTTAACACATTCAATACATGCTCGACTTCATTCTGAACAACATCGGCGATTGGCTTATGAGCTGGCCACGATGGACCAAGACTACCATCATGGTGGTTCTTATGATAGTGATTTTCTACTTCTTCCTGATACGTCCGCAGACAAAACAGGCCAAGAAAGAGCAGGCCTACCGCGACAGCCTGCAGAAAGGCGACCGCGTGATGACTGCCGGCGGCGTGCATGTGACGGTAGTGAGCGTCAACGGAGCCAAAGCCACCGTTGAGCTGGCACCCGGACACCAGATAAAAGTCCAGACCGCCACCCTCCAGCCCATACCCGAGCGGAAGAAATAACCGCCCCTCCCCCATTGCCATAAAAACCATCGACCCTACACCAGGCCGCAAGGCTCAGCGTGGGGTCGTTTCATCGATTCAGCTCACCACAAGTCTTCACCAAGCCAGCTGCTGCCATTCGGAAGCCGGGATGCTGGCGTGGAAGCTTACGGACTTGCCGTTCTTCAGCTCACCCGAGAGCTTATAGGTGAGCAGGTCGTCGGTGCAGCTGACCGTCAGCGTGCCACTCCTGAAAGCGCCGTCGCCGTACTCCTGTTCGTTGATGACACCGTAGAAATGCGGCTCGCCGTCAACATGGTTGTCCTGCTGGAACGAGCAGGAGTTCGCGCCGTTCGATTCCATCACTCCGAAGGCATAGTCGGCACCCTCGATGTATTGCGTGAGGTCGTAGGTGCGGTTCTTCTCCTTCACATCGCCACGTATGTTGAGGATGCTGACGCTGTCCTGTTGCTCAACGCTCTCGGCATCAAGGTAGCCGCGCCCGCTTTGTTCAACGGAATAGCGGCAGTTGAGGTGATATGTACGACCGTCTATGACAGCCGTGTTCGCGGCCGCCTCGGTGGGAGTGTTGTTGTTGCCGCTGTCGTCCGTATCGTTGTTGTCCTTTTCGCAGGCTGTCATAGCCGTCATGGCGAAGGCAACCATAAGAATTGAAAGTACTTTCTTCATCGTTTGAAAATTTTGTTTTGGGGGTTAAAATCAGATATCGTAGTTATTCGACACCACCTTCGCCTGGAACTTCTTGCCGTTCTTCAGGGTGCCGTCGTAGGTGATGGTGATGGGAGTGCCGTTGTTGTTACCAGAGACAGTATAGGTGCCGCTTGAAAATATGGATTCGTTCTCGTAGTGCACGCCGTCGAGGTCGCCGCCGCCACCCATTACGCCGTCATTGGCCCAAGCCTCGAACGAGATGTTGAGAACACCTCTGAGGTGCAGGGGCACCATGGCTTCACCGGGCCACTGCGAAGCATTGGCGAGGTCGAAGGTCTTGTTCCATGTGCTCGGAGTGATATGGATTCCCTCGAGCGACAACCTGGGGTCGCCGTTATCAAGCGTATCACTGGTAAAGGCTGAGACCAAAGTAAGCTCGCTGTGGTAGTAGTCAACCACCACGTCGTCGAACTTATAGGTCTGGCCGTCATAGACGAGCGTGTTGTCGGCAATGCTCGCCGTCGGCTGCCCGTTGCCGTTGTCGTCCGTATCGTTGTTGTCCTTTTTGCAGGCAGTCATAGCCGTCAGGGCGAAAGCAACCATAAGAATTGAAAAAACTTTCTTCATCGTTTTGAGATTTTTGTTTGATTAATAAAACGTTCTCTTTTAAAAGTAATTAACGGAGGCAGCAATTTATTATTGTGTGAGGATGGTGGACGTCTATCACAGTTGTATTTGCAATTTCGGCCACAAAGGGGGAGAAATGCAAGAATAAAACAAATAGCCAGAGATATGAATTTATTTTGTATTTTTGTAACCAAAGTCACACCAAATGTAATTATTATTTTTACGTTTATGAAAAAGATACGTTTCATCACCTTGCTGGTTTCTGTATTATGTCTTGCCTCGTGCAATTCAGCAAAAAACGGAACCAACACAGCAAAGATTTACGACTTCACGGCCACGTCGAACAGCGGTGAGGAGGTCGATTTTGCCAACTTCAAAGGCAAAGTACTGCTCATAGTAAACACCGCCTCGAAGTGCGGATTCACCCCGCAGTACGACGGATTGGAGGCACTCTATGAAAAGTATAAAGACCGTGGGCTCGTTGTCGTCGGATTCCCCTGCGACCAGTTCGGTCATCAGGAACCGGGCTCTGACGAAGAGATAGCTGAGTTCTGCCGTCTGAACCACGGAGTGACCTTCCCCTTGATGTCAAAGATAGAGGTGAACGGCGAAAACGCCCATCCCATATACGTCTGGTTGAAAAGCCAAGCCGGATTTGCCGGGTTCAACCCCGAGCACAGATTGGGTCAGCTTATGGACCAGATGCTGTCGGAGCAAGATCCTGACTATGCAAAGAATCCCGACATCAAGTGGAACTTCACCAAGTTCCTCATCTCACGCGACGGCACAAAGGTAGTGCGTTTCGAACCTACAGCCGAACCCGAAGAGATGGAGGCTGCCATCGAGGAGATGCTGTAAAAATACCTTCACCTCACAGCCGAGACCGCGAGCCAACGGTTCTTTCCGTCCAGTCGAGAGTGAACGCTTACATTCCGGAAACCAGCCGCAGAAAGGTATGTGCGGAGCTCGTCAGGTGTGTAGGTGTGCATACCGTCGATCATCTTCTCCCACTTCTCATTGTTGCCTGTCAGCCCATCGTCCTCGTTGACGATAAGGAACTGCCCGCCTTCCTTGAGTACACGGTGCACACCGCGGAAACAATCCTCGATGCCAGGCCAGAAATAGACGGTCTCGAAGGCGGTGACGAGGTCGAACTCGCCGTCACCAAACGGCAACGCCGCCGCGCTCCCCTCTACAACCTTGCAGCATCCGGAAGCTATTGCATCAGCGTTCACTTCGGAGGATTTTCTGACCGACACAGGCGAATAGTCGATGCCTTTCACAGTTCCACCAGGACAGAGCTTGAGCAGTCGTGCGATATTGGCACCTCCGCCGCAACCCACGTCGAGGGCGTCGGAGTCCTCTCTGATGTCAATATGCGACAACCCCCATTCCGCCATGCGTGCATGCGGGCCACCGTTCATACCATTAACCATAATGCGCCCCAAGAAACCCTCCGGCTTTCGGGCGTTGCTGAAAAACTTGCTTAAAATACCCATATATTAATAGATTTTAGTTTCAAATTATCTTCAAATCCGATTGCAAAAGTAAATACGACAAAACAACTCGGCAATACCCAAAAATGATGATTTTAGAGCCGTATACGCGGTAGTCGGCATACTGATGACGGCCAGCAGGCCGAAAAGACGATAAAACGCCAAAATCGCTAATAATAGTGATTTCACATATCTTTGGAAAGGCATATCTTTGTCTCTTGGAAACGGATGGTTGCCATTCGTTGTAACAAGCTGACAATAATATGACTATACAAGATTTTCTTAGTGCTCTGCTGGCGGTTCTCAACGCTATGAGCCCTTACCTTCTGCTGGGATTCCTCATCGCAGGGGTGCTGCATGTGTTTGTTCCGAAACGGTTCTACGCACGATATCTGTCGCGGAACAACAAGCTGTCGGTACTCTGGGCGGCCCTGCTGGGTGTGCCTCTGCCACTCTGCTCATGCGGAGTCATCCCCACCGCCGTAGGGTTGAAAAACGAGGGTGCGTCGAAAGGGGCAGTCGCCTCGTTCCTCATAGCCACACCGCAGACGGGCATCGACTCCATCCTCGCCACCTTCTCGCTGATGGGATTGGGCTTTGCCATCACGCGCCCTGTGGCGGCGCTGGTTACCGGCGTCTGCGGTGGACTGCTGGTCAACCGATATGATTGCGTAAATGCGTCAATGTGTGAATGTGTGAGTGCTGACGCGTCAAATACTCAAACAATCAAGCATTCAAACAATCAAGCATTCCTTAGCCGCCTCTGGCGTGTGCTGAAGTATGCCTACTACGATATGATTCAGGATATCGGGCTGCGGCTGGCTATAGGCCTCCTGGTGGCCGCCCTCATCAACGTTGCCGTGCCCGACGAGTTTTTCCTCTCCTTCGGCAAACAACCGTTGCTTCAGATGCTGGTCATCCTCGTGGTGGCGGTGCCTATGTATATCTGCTCCACCGGCAGCATCCCTGTGGCGGCGGCACTGATGATGAAAGGACTCTCGCCCGGAGCGGCGCTGGTGATGCTGATGGCAGGTCCGGCGGTGAACATCGCCTCCATTCTCGTGGTGCGCAAGTCGATGGGCAGCCGCTTCACGTGGATTTACCTCCTCACCATCGTGGGCTTTTCTGTTTTATTCGGGTTGCTGATTAACGCGCTTGGCATTAAGGCTATCGGTATGACAGAAGGCTGCGGAATGCACAGTGCCTGCTGCGCCGCAGAAAACGCCTCGCCCAGCGTGTTCCAGATCATCTGCTCGTCACTTTTAGTATTGTTCATCATAATAGCATTAAGCATGAAACTGTTCAGCAAATTCAAGAAGCATAAAGTCAACCCTGACTCCGAAATGGCTGCCGACACGGTTGTTTATACCGTCGAAGGCATGCATTGCAATCATTGCAAGGCCGCCTGTGAGCAGTCGGTCGGCAAGGTGACAGGCGTCACCACCTGCGAAGCCACACCAGCGGCCAACACCCTCGTCGTCACAGGCAAAGCCGACGCCGACGACGTGAGAAAAGCCGTCGAGCAGGCAGGTTTCAAGTTCAAAGGGGTGAAAGAATAGGAATTATGGTTTAATCCTCCTTGCGGATTCCTCCTACATTTTCGAGTTTCATTATTGTTACAGGGCGGTCGGAGCCTAGTTCCAGGTTGGGGCACAGGGTCTCGCGGCCTGTGTCGATGAAGCCGCATTTCTCCATCACACGACCTGAGGCTGGATTTTCTGGAAAATAATCACCCCAGAGGGCGTCAAACCGTTTCACGTTGAAACAGTGGTCGATGACGAGCCGCAATGCCTCGGTGCAGATGCCTCTACCCCAATAGGGACGGGCAATCCAGTAGCCCACCTCGGCTTCGTTCGCCGCTATCTTCAGATTGGAATGTGCATCAGGCAGATAGCCGACGCAGCCGATTGGTTCGCACGTTGCCTTCCATTCGATGGCCCACATCCCCTCGCCGCTAAAGATGGTACGTATGATCTCGAGACTCTCGGCAACACACTGATGCGGCGGCCAGCCGGCACGAGGCCCCACCTCGGGGTCGGAAGCATATTTGTAGAGCGACTCGGCATCTTCCTCACGCCACGGTCGCAAAAGTATCCTTTCGGTTTCCATCATTGCACAATCAAGTTTTTCTTAGCATCATCATTGTATTTGTGTACAGATCCGACCTTGGGGCAAATCTCCATTTCGTGGCAATCGCCGCAAGTGTCAAACCTTTTGCCCATTGCACATTTGCGAATCTCGCACAGAGTACTGCAGAATGGGGTCTTCACGCCATCCATACGGCAACCCTCGCAGTTGATGTGTTCGGGAAGTATTGTGACGCCGTTCATTTTTGACCAGAGTTTGGCGGTCCTCAAACGCAGATCCCGGTCATTGTTCCGAGTGGCGATATTGGCGTCGCACTTTCCACAGTCGAGCCCACAATAGGCAATCATTTTGTTCATCTGTTCGAAATATTAAGACAGGTTGCAAAAATACACACTTTATAGATTATGTCGAATCCCGTTCGCCTCGGAGGTCGGAATATGGCGGAATGATGTGGGGCTTGTGTTGGTGTGGCGGCGGAAGAAGGTGCCGAAATGGCTTTGGTTATGGAAACCGAGGCGGTCGCTGATCTGCTGTATGGTGAGCGATGTGGTGAGGAGCAGGGATTTGGCTTGCCGCACGAGGTTGTCGTTGATGCAGTCGCCCGCCGTGTTGCCTGTGACCTCCTTCACCACGTTGGCCACATACTTGGGTGAGAGGCAGAGTTCGTCGGCATACCAACCAATGTCGTGACGCTCACGACAGAACCTTTCGGCCATCACCATGAAGCGTCCGGCAATCTCTTCTGCACGGCTAAGACGCGCATTAACGGGGTTTAATTGATAGACACCACACAACATTGTGGCGAGCGAGCGAAGGAGGTATAGTATGGCCAGATATCGGTCGGCATCGGTGCACCAGCCAATGACGGAGGCTATGAGATTGAAATAATCCTGCACGAGGAGAATCTCATAGTCTGACAACAAGGCAGATGGGCGCACCATGACTTGCTGGAGGAGAGACAGAGGAATGTCGATTTTCAGGTCTTCACCCACAGAGTGCTTGAAGGCAATGGTATCGACACTCACGTCGCCGCTGACGTCGGAGAGATGCAGTATATGCTCGACTGAGACGAACATGACGGCTGGCGCCTTGATTTCGAAAGGACGCATATTGACGGTGCCCGACAGAGTTCCACCTTTGAAGAACAGCAACACATAATCGCCAGGGTGGTAATAATCTGGGAATTCACGTTTAAGGTGAGGGATGCGTCCAAGTGTAATTTTGTTCTCGTATTGTGCCAGCACATTGTAGCTGTCGGCATCGGAGACTATGGGCAGTGAGTCGGGGGACATGGTTAATGGTTAGTGGTTAATGGTTAACGGTTAATGGTTATAAGGTATAGATTAAAGTCAAAACGCTAAAAAGAACAAAATATTATAGGTTTTAATACAAAAATATGGATAATAGAACAATTATTATGTAAAACAGGCAACCTCAGTATGAAGAAAAGAATGTAATTTTGCAAACTCAAATCATAAGTTAATCACAAATCATAATCACCTATGAAAAAGACGATTACATTGATAGCACTTGTGCTGACATGCTTTTGTGCGGCGGCGCAGACGGTCACGTTCACAGGACTTGACCGCAACGGACGCCACGTGCAGCTTGACCGCGTGGTGGTGACCAACCACACGAAAGGCTGGCAGCAGACACTTGTATGGCCCGACACTGTGCTGGTGATGCCGAGCAGGCAGCGGGCAGCAGGCAGCACGCAGCCGGTGGCTGACAGTAAAAAACTGTCGGTGAGACCTAACCCATTCAACGGGAATGCGGAAGTGTATGTCGCCGTTACAGATGCAGGGATGGTGACGGTCACGATAGCCGGCACGAACGGACGCACGGTGGCCAAGCACTCCTCGAAGATGGAGGCGGGAACCCACCTGATGAAGGTGTCGCTCTCGAAGGCGGGCAGCTATGTGATGACCGTCAAGCAGAACGGCAAGACGAACACAACCAAGCTGATATGCAACGCAGGCGGCGGAGCCGACAAGATAGAATACCAAGGGGTGGTGAAGGCACAGTTGCCAGTGGTCAGTGGTCAGCAGTCAGTTGCCAGTGCTCCGTTGTCAGTGGGGGACGAGATGGAATATGTAGGATATGCCGTGGTGGACGGCGATGAGCAGACAGTCCTCTGCCGGCAGCCCATAGTGGTCAGCGGAAAGATGCAGGTTCCGTTTGTGTTTGCCAACAGGCAGAAGGCGGCAGCCAAGACACCGGCCACGGTGCAGGTGAGCGACTTCAGGGTTGCGCTTTCGCTGAGCCCCTTCTCACTCAACCAGTTCGACAGCAACTACACTTTCATCGTGAACGGTGAGACCGCCACCACACCCGAGGAACTGCAGACGATTTACCGCAACCTCGGCTCGACAGAGATGTACGTGCGCATAGCCACCAAGCGGCACAAGACCGCCGAAAACACCGTCGATGGCGAACCCGACGAGAACGCCAACGTGCACACCTTCGACCAAGCCCTGAGGCTCTGCCGTATAGCCGCATCGCTCAACATGCCTATCAATCCTGAAATCATGTGCGCCTACACCTATATGGATATGGACAGGATACAGGCGCCGCGCTTCGACGAGTATCCCGAGTTCAACGGACTTATGGGAGGTAAAGAATGGTCGGAACTGACGCTCGACGAGGTGTGCGAGGTGCTTGAGGCCTACGGCGAGATGGTGGCCGACTCGATACTCGCGACCGGCTGCACAGTAAAGAACTGGAACCTCGGCAACGAGGCCAACTTCGGCTTTGCCGGAATCGGTATGGGAGCCAAATCGGCCGTGAACCCGAAACTGGAGAAAGCATCCGCGATGAAACGCTATACGGCTTCCTTATTCTCGATAGGATGGCTGAAACGCAACGTGTGGAAATACAACGCCGAAGAATATGCCGCCGTGAAACGTGGAGTGCTGAAAGCCTACGCCAACCACGGCATCGACGCCTCGGACGTGAAGTTCTCGACCCATATCGCCACAGTGGTGTTCACTCCTCGATGCTGCGCCGCATTCTTCAAATATATGGCCCAGCACGGCTACGAGATGGAGACCGCAGGCATAAGCTACTATCCCAGTGCTCCGGCGATGTCGCTGAACAAGAAGAAACTGCTGAAAAAAACCATCGCACGCATCAACAGAAAATGTGAAATACCTGTGTTTATCGGTGAATTCTCGTATCCGTCGGGCAAAATGGAAGGACCGTTCGCCAGCTGGAACAAGAAACTCAAAGGCTACAACAAAGACCAGCAGGGACAAGCCGACATCTACAGAGACGTGATAGCATGGGGCAAGGAGAATGGTATGGCTGGCATCCGCTACTGGGCTCCCGACTACAAGGGCTGGTACGCCATGTCTATGTTCGAGTTCAACGGCAAGGTCGGCACCGCCAAAACTATACTCAAAAACCATAAGGAGATTGTGAAATGAAGAAAACAATAATAATAGCGATTGCGCTGCTTTGCACCTTGGCCACATACGCCCAGGAGGAAAGCCGTCCCTGGCTTAAAGGCATGAACTTCGGAATAGGCCTTCCGGCCGAGTATATCGACCTGCATGGCGCAGGATTGAACATCCATCTGGGTTACGATTTTGCGCGCCCGCTGTCTGACAACTTCGCCTTGGGTTTCTACGTAGGCGGCGCAGGCGGATTCATAGGTGCCATGCACCCATACAACGAGTACGACCACTTTTATGTCGATTTCAAGGTGTCGGCCGGCGTGCTCATGGAGTTCGGCAACCTGAATGAAAAGCCCTGGCTGGTAGGTTTCAGCCCCTGCGTGGGTCTGGGCTTCGTGGATATGGACCTGGTGCTGCCCGTCGAGTTCCGTTTCGGACGGATGATAGACAACAACTGGTACATCATGGGACAGTTCGACTACTACTTCTCCACAGGCGACGAGACAATCTGTGTTGAGCCTTCGATACTGTTCGGATACAACTTCGCCCCGAAAACGAGGGAAAAGAAGAAATAAAAAAATAGAAAACTTTTAAAACCAAAAGAGTTTTTTAGTATCTTTGCAACTCATTTCAGGGCATAATCCTCATCAGAGACCCATCAGAAGCGACAAGCCCCGGCCTTGGTGGTCGGGGCTTGCTTTTTAGAGTCACCATTGAGACTGGGCTCAGGCGGTGTAGAAGCCGAGCATGGTGGAGTCGGACTCGGAGGTGCCGCTGGTCCATGCCGCGTAGAGATAAAGTGTGTCACCGCTCCAGTTGGCAGGATATGTGAAGGAGCATGTCTCGGCAGCGCGGGTTGCAGCGTTGTCGCTGTAGATGCTCTCCTGCTTGGTGGAGTTGTATGCACAATAGAGAAGCTTGTCGGTCGCACTTGCGGAGCCCACGCCAGAGTTGTCGGACCATGAGATGGTGACCGTCTGGGTTGCGGGCGCTACGGCGGCGGCGATGGAGTGGGTCGGCGTCAGGTTGCCACGGGCGACGAGGACGTCGGCGGGGTTGATGACCAGCCCATCGGTGAGGTTGCCCGAGAGTGCGTCCTGGAAGATTTGGTGCGAGAAGTTCGCACGCTGACACTTAGAGACGTTGTAGTGGCGATAGCCAGATTTGTAGATGTCTCCAATGTTGTGTATGAAGCTTGAGACGAAAGATAGTTTTGCTCGACAAAGCTGTTGAGCTTCGTTGCAAGCATCGTGATAGAATTTAGGCATTGAGCGCCAAAAATCATTTCCGCGTACGGTGTAACCGACCACTCCGCCAGTCTGGCCGTTCCAGTGGATTTTCATAGAAGTACGAGATTTACTCATATTTTTTATTTTTTAATTATTATTAATTGATTTTTAATTAGTTTAATGTATATCACATTATAAATTCCAAGATTTCTGCGGTTGGGATTTTACGGTGGGTGGAAATAAGCAGCGTGTTTCATATCGCTTTATTTTAATTGTTATTGGGGTTGCTCTTTATTAATAAATATGTCGGTATTTTGAAAAGTGACTTTTTTTTTGAATGTTTCTAACTCAAATATACAAATTTTTTCTGAAAAAAACAAGATTTCCGAGAAAAAGCCAAAAAAATTGAAAGATTCGGGGATTATATGGATAACGTGGAGCATGGGAACACTGGGAATTATGGGAGTTATGGGGCAGCTGTTTGGGAAAATACAGAAAAGTTTGTATCTTTGCACCGCAAACCGCAAGAGAATGGTTTGCCGAGAAAGCGCATTTTCGCTTTATTCCGATGGCGTGAAACTGGACACTTCACCAAAGTATATTAAGGAATAAGGTAGAGATGATGGTTCCTGAAGGATTGTGTCATATCAGATATGGCAAATCCAATGTGGAGCGATTCATTGACCTTATTTTATATACAGGGAGTCCAGCCCACACGCCAAAGATGAGGCAAAATGGATTGGCTCCACTTTCTTTGTTGTGTCAAAAAAGTACAACCCCGCCGCCGAGCCAGCGACAACTAAAAAGTTGCGCCCGACACGAACGAGGGTAAAAAGCATGTCACCCGAAACAGAAAAACTGGTCAAAATGGCACAGAGCAGAGGTTGTCTTTCTGCCGCCCAACGCGAGATGATTCTAAACAAAGCCCGCGAAATGGGAGACGACACAACGGAAGTGGAGTTCATACTTTCAGCACTACCAGAGAACGCCGGCGCGCAGGCGCAGCAGAATTCGACGACGCAACAACCGCCGAGGCAGCAGACATACCAACAACCCAGCGCCAATCAGCAGCAATACGCACAGCCAAATACAGGCATTCAGAAACCGAAGTATGCCACGGCTGCATTTGTCCTCAGCATTTGCTCCATTCCACTAGGATTACTGTCGTTGATAGATCATCTAAATTTTTTAGTATTGTTTGGATTTGCTGCAGGTATTGTGGCACTATTTTTTTCAATTAATTTGAAAAAACTTATAGCAGAAAATCCTGAACAATATGCAGACAACAATATCAAAACATCATGGATTCTATCAATTATAGGAACCGCGATAAACGCTGTTATAATCGCCATATCAATTATAATGTTTCAAATAGCATATTAATGTGGTAATTATTATCACAGTTCAAATGCTTGACAATCACAGACGTATTTATAATTTATAATATATAAAAATCATCAAATTATGAATTCAAACATCGAAAACACAGTTCAGAAACCGCCACGGGCGACTGCCGCTCTTATCCTTAGCATTATATCAATCGCGGTGGGAATTTTATTCCTCATTTCCGATCTGATAACAATTGCTTTGTGGCACACCGACATCACAGACTCAGTAGCTAAGGCTACGTATATGATGCCCTTTGTACAAATGTTTACATACTTTATCAGTATTCCAATTGGCATAATCGCCGTAATTTATGCCATCAAAGCGAAAAAACTTGCAGTCAAGAACCCAGAAAAATATGCCTACCCCAACGCAAAAAAAACACATGCTCTTGCAATCACGGGATTAATACTGCAATGTGTCACACTAACAATGATTATCATCCTCATGATAATTGCTCTATAATAAGATAAATACACATAAACAGTCAACTCATGCATCCAGATACTGAAAAATTGATTTCGATAGCGCGGGGCAACGGGTTTATCACCCGGAGTCAGCGAGAGGCTATACTTAACCGTGCGAAGTCGCTTGGCGACAATCTGGTGGAGGTTGAGTTCATCCTTGACGACATACCCGTCAAGGATGAACCAGCCGCACCGAATACGCAGCAGCAAAATAGACAACAATACGCCAACGCGGCGCCACAACGCCCGGCAGCGCAACAGCCACAGGACAGCCAGAAAAAGAAAAAGACATGGCTGTGGGCAGGAATAGGTGGTGCGGTGGCGGTGCTGATTATCATCATAGCCGTTGCCTCGGGCGGAAACAAGTATGACCGCAAGCTCGACAAACTGGAGAAATGTTACGAACAAATGATAACCGATATGCAGAATGGCTCCTTCAACGATGAAAATATCGGTAGTTATATGGATATTGGAAAACTCTTGTTGTTGGAGAACGAACTAGAGACAGCCTACAACGAGGGCAAACTCTCGCCAGAACAGTCATACCGATACCAGCAGATACAATCGGCAAGGAACATGATGGGCGTCAATATGTTTATAAATATGTTAAGCCAATAACGCCATGACGCAAGAAGTTAACCGACTGATAGAGCTGGCACAGCGCAACGGATACATCACACCACGCCAGCGGGGAACAATTCTGAACAAAGCCCGCGAAGTAGGTGACGACTGCGTGGAGGTGGAGTTCTTACTTGACGGAATACCTGTCAGGGAAGAATATACAAACATAAGGCAGCCATACTACGAGCCCAAGAAGAAGCGGCATGGCAAGGCATGGTTGTGGATACTACTGGTGGTGGTTGTCGTAGGTATCGTTGTGGCAATAGTAGCCAGTTTGCAATCAAATGACGCCCCTGTGCCTCCATCGTGGGACGAGAAAATAACAAGCTACGACAACGGTTATGCGCAGTTCATGAGCGAACTGTCGTCCACAAACATTCTCTCGGACTATGAATCGAACTTATTGATGGAAAAGTACCAGTGGCTTTTCGACCTCGAGACAGAGCTGGACAACGCGAAGGAGTGCGGAGTGCTGACTCCAGAGCAGTCGGCCAGATATGAGGCGATAGAAGACAAGTATGGCAACCAGCTGTTGCTGATGGGCATAGGTGCTGGGACGAAATATATGATACAAAAACTATTCAACTAAAAACATGCATCCGATGGTATTTACATGAGCGCTGCTTTATTGGAGAATTTATAAATCGATGACGCCTTGACGAGAATCACGGTTGCCCAACTTAGGCTTCCAGGGCCATGAGAAACGAGCACATTTAGAAATAAAATGAATGAACAGCTCTGCTTTCTGAAAAAAACAACAACAATTATTTTGCACATTTCGAGCTGTTGCAGTGCAAACCAGAAGTTGCGCCCGACACGAACAAGGGTTTTGAATCATGAAAAAAACAATTCTTTTTATCGCTGCTATCGTCTGCCTGGCGCTGACGTCATGCAACAATGCCAACAAACAATCTGCAGAGAATGGGGGCGACGAACAATCGTGCGACATGACTGTCGAGGCTTTTGTTAATGAAATGAACAATGATTGCCCCGAACAAATGGGTGACGGGACGACCATGACGTCAGTTAAAACTATCGACAAGAGCGTTGTGTACGAAGTACTTGTAGATGAAAGCATTAATGGGGCTTTGGGCGATTTGACACAAGAAATGTGGAACGAATGTCGCGAAAGTATTTTGGTAGGACTTACCGACGGCGAGGGGTATCTTGAATTTGCAAATCTTTGCAAAAAAGAGGGTTACACTATAGTGTTTAGATGGGTGGGCAATTCAACGGGCTACACTCAAGATATCACATATAATGCGGATGAAATAATATCACGTATTAAACAGGCAAATCAATAGGGTGTGTTTAATTGGAGTGATATACAAGATATTCCATCCACGTCCTAATAATCTTGATAATCATATCGAATGATGAGTAAAAAAGTACCAGATTGGAGGATAAAACTGTACGTCTCACTGACTGCCTCGTTAATTGCTTTTTCGGTTTCGTTATTTGTGGCCGAAATATCGAAGCACAACAAAAAGGTGGAGACAGCCCAAAGGATTGCGCTCGTAACATTAAGCAATATTGACGAGCTGGCAAACAATCTGGAAATAGTTACCGTTTATTATGACGAGTTCAGGGGGATGTATGATGAGATAAAAGAGAACTACTCAAACCTGGACAGCGTGCCGGACTCTTTATGCGACGAGTTCGTCGATTATCTTGAGGGTTGGGATATCTTTGCCATAAACAAATCACCAGAACTAACATTCTGTACAACATTCGAGCTATGGGACTATCTGGACAACGTTCCATTAATCCGCAGGATTGGCAATTGCTATGCATACGAGAATGCATTTCTGGAATTATACAACAGGGATCAAGCCATTATTTCGGAATTGGCCGCTTCTGCCGGATTGTCAAAAGGAATTGATAATCATGAAAAATTAAAGAATATCATGTCATCTACGCCTTTTTCAAACTACATGAAGCGAAGTGAGGCCATTTCATTCTCCTACCATTCTATTTTGGAGAAAATAAGGCTTTCGAATGAACTGAACAAAAAAGTTATGGATGTTACGGACGATGAATTGAACACATTGGTGGCACCGCAACATTGGGCAAATACAAAAAATGAGGATTTCATCTTTGTAGTGGGTCCAGATATGTGATAAAATACCAAAGTCACACTAAGGAAACGAAGCAAAGGCGACTCCAATTGAGCCGCCTTTTAAATTACCTTTTCGTTGTGCTGGGTTTGTGATTTTTCTCGGGATTTGAAATCACTTAAATGATGGTTGTAGCGTGCCGACGGCACGCTTTTTTTTCGGGAGGCTTGAGGCCCCACACTATGGAGTGTAGGGTTAATGGGATAGCGTGCCAACGGCACGCTTTTTTTGTTTATAGGTTGCAGTTCCCCACACTGGGAGTGTGGGGTTAATGGGATGGTGTGCCGACGGCACACATTGCGTGAAAAGCCGCAACAGCGGGAATACGGGAATAGATGTCCTAGAAAAACTAGAGGCTCTAGATTGATTAATTGGGGGACTTGCAGGCACGTCGCTCCGAGACAAAAATTCTATGAATTTTATCGAACGAGGAGGTCGGAGTTCTCCGCTTCGCTATCGTAATCAGTCACCGACTGATTACTTCACGGGCTGACGGAGGGGGAGGTGACGAGCGAGAATGGGGTAAACGAGGGAAGGGGGATAATGGGAGCAAAGTCATATCAAAGTCATATCAAAGTCATATCAAAGTCGTGTTTGGGGGTAGGGGCTGAGGAGGGTGTTGGTAAAAAAAAAACTTTTGTTGAAAACCGTAAAAACCGAATGAGTTTTTTTAGTATCTTTGCAAATCGTTTCGGGAGGGTATTCCCGCAAAACAGGGTATATTTCAACCACTTAAGCAAAACACATGGCAATAACAAAGGGCGACATAGTGGCAAAAGCGTCGGAGAAATTCGTAAAAGAAGGCTGCCGCCGCGTGACTATGGACGACATCTCGAAGGAGCTGCGTATATCGAAACGCACTCTCTACGAGACCTTTGCCAACAAGGAGGTGCTGCTGGAGGCGGTGCTCCTTGAGATAAAGGAGCAGACGCGCAGGGGTCAGGAGGCTTATATGGACAAGGTGCGCGAAAAAGGTGCCAACCCTCTGTATGCCATGCTGTTCACGATAAACAACTACGGTCACTTCCACGAACACTATTCGCTGCTGGTCAACGACGTGTCGCGGACTTATCCTGAACTGATTGAGAAGCTGTTCCTGCCGAGGGAGATTATCCTGAAAGAGAACCTGAAGCCGCATCTGGAACAACTGTACCGCGACGGATACCTGAGGGAGAACACAGACCTGGAACTCGCGGCAGCGACGCTGGCGATGTTCGTCACCCGCACGCTGCAAAACACGCACGAGACTTTCGACCGAAATGCGTCGGTGGCTTGCGAGCTGTCGTTCACCTATATTCGCGGACTTCTCAAGACCGAACATATAGCACGATACGAACAGGAGGAGGCTTGGATGAGGGAGAATTTGACGAACTGAGAAGCCTCACCCCCTAGCCCCCTCTCCTCAAGGCGAGGGGGAATTAAGAATCAAAAAAAATGACACGATAACACATTTACGAAATAACACACATAATAATAATGAAGACTAAAGTTTTATTGATTGGATTGGCGATGGTGTGCGGAGTTGTTGCGACGAAGGCGCAGGAGACGATGAGTCTCTCGCTCGACGAAGCACAACAATACGCAGTGGAGCACAACTACACGATGCAGAACGCCACCCTGGACGTGAAGAAAGCCGAAGCCGACAAATGGGCTACAATAACTACGATGTTCCCGCAGGTGAAAGCCTCGTTCGACTACCAGAACATGTGCGGCTACGAGATGGTGATGCACATGGGGCCGGCTGCCGTGAGCATACCATTGAACCCCAACGGGACCTTCGGTGTGACGGCATCGGTGGCACTCACCGCCCAGCAGATAATGGGTAGCGTGATAGGTAAAATATCGCAGGAGATGAGCGACATCACACGGAAAAAGACGATACAGACAACAATGTCGAACGTGAAGAGCGTGTATGTATCGATACTGGTGATGGAGGACATCGTTAAGCTGCTGGATTCGAGCCTGGTGAACCTGCAATCGATTGAGAGCACCACGCAGGCATCGGTGAATGCCGGTGCAGCGGAACAGGTGAGCGCCGACAAGGTGAGTGTGCAGGTAGCCTCGCTGAGAAGCACCATCAACTCAAACAAGCGGTCGCTGCAGATGCTCTACAACACGCTGCTACTGCAACTGGGCGCAGACGTAAACTCGAAGCTGGTGCTCACAACGCCTTTGGACAATATCATGAACGTGGACAAAGCAGCACAGCTTACGATGAACGGGTTCAATATTGAAAACAACTACGACTACCAGACCCTGGTGCAGAGCGAGAAGATAGCCAAAGACCAGGTGACGCTGGCGTGGCTGGATTTCACCCCCACCCTATCGGCCTACTACCAGTACAGCTACAAGACCTACTTCGGCAAGGACGAGGGAATGAACATGACACCGCCCAACGTCATCGGCGCAAACATAAGCTTGCCTCTGTGGAAGTCGGGGACCCGCGTCGCCTCCATCAAGAAAGCCAAAATCGAATACCGCGAGATGCTGAACAGCAAGAAACAGGCGGAGGATGGATTACAGGTGCAGTATAACCAGCTGTGCTACGACCTCATCAACGCCATCGAGACCTACCGCATACAGAAGGAAAACCTCGACGTAACGATGCGCGTGATGAAGAACACTTCGGAGAAATTCAAATACGGACATGCATCGAACCTCGAAGTGACGACAGCTTCGACAGACATCATCACCGCACAGAGCAACTACATACAGGCTGTGATGAGCGTGCTGAACGCACAGGTGTCGCTGGAGAACCTGCTAGGGGAAGAAAGGTAGCAGACAGCTGTTAGCAGGCGACAATCAACCCATCAACATATCAACATATCAACGAAAAAACAACACAACACAAATATGAATAACTTATTCAAAGCAACAGCCATCGCTCTTGCCACAGTCACAATGGTTGCCTGTGGCGGACAGAAGAAAGAGCAGCAGACCGAAATTGAGAAGGCCCCTGAAAAAGTGAAGGTGCAAACCCTCCAAACCGAGCGCATAGCAAAAAGCCTCGAACTCTCGACAACCCTTGAAGGATATGAGACAATGAATGTGTCACCCTCCATCACTGGCCATATCGAGCACATATATGTAGAGGTAGGAAGCCGAGTGGCAGCAGGACAGATGCTCGTTCGTATGGATCAGACTCAGCTCAACACCACCCGCATCAACCTGAACAGCACCAAGGTGGAGCTTGACCGCGTGGAGGCATTGAAAGCCAGCGGAAGCGTGAGCCAGCAGGTATATGACCAGACGAAAGCTGGTTACGATCAACTTGTCGAAACCGAGAAATTTCAGAGCCAGAACACCTTTGTGAGAGCAAAGTTCTCGGGTGTGATAAGTGCGAAGAACTTCGAGGACGGCGAGATGTACACCGGTGCGCCGATACTGACGCTCACTCAGATAAACCGCCTGAAGGCCATCATCAATATCCCAGAAACATACTACCCGATGGTTAAGCAAGGGATGAAAATCGACATTCGCAGCGATATCTACCCCGACGAGGTGTTCCCCGCAACCATCGAGATTGTGTATCCTACCATCGACCGTGCCAGCCACACCTTCCAGGCCAAGCTGAACATACCAAACGCAAAAGAGAAAATCCGTCCGGGAATGTATGTCAAGACCGACCTCGCCGTGGGTGAGGTGGACGCCATAGTGGTGCCTTATCAGTGCGTCTTGAAACTCACGGGTTCGAACGACCGCTACGTGTTCACCAATAAAAACGGCGTGGCCCACCGTGTGCCCGTGCTGCTGGGGCAGCGTTTCGACGACCGCATAGAGATTATGCCCATCACCGAAGGCGACCTGAAAGAGGGCGACGAACTGGTTGTGACGGGGCAGGCAAGACTGGTGGACAAGTGCAAGCTAGAGATAATAAAATGAATGTGAGAATTGTCGGACATGTCAGACATATCAGACATGTCGGACTACCCTCTAACGCAATCAAGTAATAAATCATGGCAATCTACAAAACAGCTATCAACAAACCCATCACCACGGGTTTGATATTTGTGGCGGTCATCATCCTGGGTCTTTTCTCGCTCACGCGTCTGCCTATTGACCAGATGCCCGAGATGGACCCACCGTACATCACCGTGATGACCACCTACGCCGGCGCCAACGGCTCTGAAATCGAGACCAACATCACCAAGATAATCGAGAATTCGCTCAACTCGGTTGACGGTCTGAAAAACATAACCTCCAGCTCGCGAGACAACATCTCTGTGGTAACGCTGGAGTTTGAATGGGGGAGCAACCTCGACGAGTCGATGAACGACATACGCTCATATATCGACCTGATATACGACAACCTGCCCGACGGTGTGAGCCGACCGATGATATTGAAACTCAACTCTTCGGCTATGCCCATCATCCAATTCGGATTCACCGCCGACGAGAGTTACTCAGGCCTAAACAAGATCATCGAAGACCAAGTAACCAACGAGCTGAACCGCATCGACGGTATCGGAAACATCACCGTCAGCGGCGCTCCTGAACGTTACGTTTATATAGACCTCGACGCCAAGCAGCTCGATGCATACAACCTCAGCGTAGAGATGGTGGGCAACGCCATAAGCACCAACAACCTCGACATGGCGAGCGGCACCGTGAAGATGGGCAAGGAGCAATACCAGATGCGCGTCAAGGGCGAATACGTGGAGAGTTCGGACATCAACGACATAGTGGTGACCACCACCCCGACCGGCAAGCAGATATTCGTGCGCGACCTCGCCACAGTCAGAGATACCATCAAAGACCTCTCGCTCGACGAGAAAATCAACGGACGTGACGGAGCCCGACTCATCATCACCAAGCAAACTGGAGCCAACACCGTTGCCATCGCCAAACAGGTGCGCAAAAAGATGGAGGAGATAAAGAAGCAGTTGCCTCCTGACATAAACATCACCATGATTTATGACTCGTCGGAAGGCATACAGAACTCCATCAACGGACTTTCTGAATCCATCTTCTACGCCCTGCTGTTCGTGGTACTTGTGGTGTTTGTATTCCTCGGTGAATGGCGAAGCACAATCATCATCGGACTGACGATACCCATATCGCTCGTCACCTCGTTCATCTATCTGCTTGTCACCGACAGCTCGCTGAACATAGTGTCTATGGCATCACTGACGATAGCCATTGGTATGGTGGTGGACGACGCCATAGTGGTGTTGGAGAATATCACCAAGCATATAGAGCGAGGCGAAAATCCACGCGAGGCTGCAATCTGCGCCACCAACGAGGTGTGGATTTCGGTTATCGCAACCACCCTTGTGATAGTGGCGGTGTTCGTGCCTCTGACGATGCTCACCGGCATGGCCGGCATCATGTTCAAAGAACTGGGATGGATTGTCACCATTGTGGTGTGCGTCTCGACCACAACCGCCATCACGCTTATCCCTATGCTAGCCAGCAAGATGCTGAAAGAAAAGAAATTCTTTGTAAACAAAGACGAAGAAGAAGCATACAAGGCAAAACAGGCCAAAAAGAAGCTCACCTTCAACAAGACGTTTGGACGCATGTTTCGCTCGATTGAACACGCTTACGCCAACCTCCTGCGCTGGTGTCTGCACCACAAGGTACCCACCCTGCTTTTCGCCCTCGTTCTTTTCGCTGTGTCCATGATACCGTTTGCCACAGGCATGATTGGCATGGACTTCATGAAAGAGCAGGACAACGGACGAATCAGCGTCACTGTTGAGCTGCAGCGCGGCACTCGCATCGAGGAGACACTCAAGACCGCCCGACAGATTGAGAAAGACCTTCAGGACGCCCTCGGAGAGGACCTGCTGGTTTACTCTACCTCGGCAGGCTCAAACGACGATGCAGGCTTCGCCGCCCTGTTCAACTCCACCACCAACAACAAGATAAGTCTCACCGTCCGCACCACCAAGAAGTACGAGCGCAAGCGCTCCCTCAACGACATGCAGGAGGCCATACGACAGAAGCTGGCACAATATCCTGAAATCATAACCTATCAGGTCACACGCGGAAGCATGGGTGGGGGCGGTTCAAACCAGCTTGACCTCGAAATCTATGGCTACGACTTCGACCAGACCAATATCTACGCCCACGACCTCAAGAAGCTTATCGACGACAACGTCAAAGGAGCCCGAGACACCAAGATTAGCCGCGACGAAGACCGTGCCGAGCTTAAGATAACATTCGACAAACAGAAACTGGCTCTCCACGGACTCAACGACGCTGCTGTGGCTGCCTACGTACGTTATAGAGTCAACGGTATGCCCTGCGGCTTCCTGAAAGAAGACGGCGAAGAATATGACATCGTATGCCGTCTTAAAGAGGAATACCGCAACAGCATCACTGACATCGAGGAACTCTCGATCATGACCGCCACAGGCCAGATTGTGAAGCTCAACGAGCTGGCCAAAATCGAGGAATACTGGTGTCCTCCAAACATCGAGCGCAAGAACCGTCAAAGATACCTCACCCTCACAGTGATGCCTTACAAGACATCGCTGAAACAACTTGCCGAACAGGTGCAGGCTCAAATAGACCAACTGGGCATTCCTGCCGACATTCATGTACATCTCGGAGGAAGCTACGAAGACCAGCAGGAGACCTTCGGCGACATGGGTCTGCTCGGACTCCTTATCCTGCTGCTCGTTTACATCGTTATGGCGTCACAGTTTGAATCCTTCTCCAAACCGTTCATCATCATGATGTCCATACCGTTCGCCCTCACCGGCGTCATTCTCGCGCTACTGATAACCGGCACCAACCTCGACATGATTGGCGCATTGGGTATCATCCTGCTTATCGGTATCGTGGTGAAGAACGGAATCGTGCTGGTTGACTATATCAACCTTATGCGCGAACGCGGATACGAACTGAACGAAGCTATCGCCATGTCGGGCGAGTCTCGTATGCGACCTGTTATGATGACCGCACTCACCACCATCCTCGGCATGATACCAATGGCCACCTCGGCCAGCGAAGGTTCTGAGATGTGGACCACGATGGGTATCGTCGTCATCGGTGGTTTGCTTATCTCCACACTCATAACCCTCATCGTGGTGCCCGTGCTCTACGGTCTCATGGAACGTAAAGGCGATATGGAAAAGCAAGAAAAGCTCCGCAAGAAGTTCGTATTCATGGAGATTGACCTGAATAACGCCGCCGAAAACAAAAAAGAGGAGAGTTTATAGACCCCAAAAACGTTGACTCCTCGAAAACTTGAAACTTGAAACTTAAAACTTGAAACTCGAACTATGAAATCCATAATGATAGTATTCAACCAAGCCAACACTGCACGTGTTGAATATATGCTCGACAAATTGGAAATCCGTGGTTTCACCTTCTGGGAGAACGTGCAAGGACGCGGTTCTGTGGACGGCGACCCCCATCGTGGCACCCACACTTGGCCCGAGATGAACAGTGCCGTGATGTGTGTTGTCGACGACGACAAGGTTGAGCCGATACTAACCACAGTACGCAAACTAGACCTCCGAAACAAAGAGGTCGGCGTAAAAGCCTTCGTCTGGAATATCGAACAAATAGTATAAAAGAGAGTCGCACAAAAGGAAAGAGCCCCTCGCCGTTGGCGAAGGGCTCTTCTTTTTACTTGATTATCTCAAACGACCCTCGGCGTTCCGTCTTGTCTTCGAAGCCGTAACCGTCAAAGCGGTAGAAGTAGGTGCCTTCGGGCATATCCACAGGGTCCCAGAACTCGTCGTCGCTTTTGATATTCACACGTTCATAGAGCAGGTATCCCCAGCGGTTGAATATGCAGAGATGGTTGTGCGGATAGCAGCCGCCCTCCAAGAGGTTTATCACAACAAAGCGGTCATTTATGCCGTCGCCGTTGGGCGTCACCACCGTCGGGAACTGTATGAACTCCTCACATTTCCATATCGGCTGCAGGTAGTAGTGTACCGTAGAATCGCAGTTGTACTGGTTCTTCAACTCAAAAATGTCGTCCTCCACCTTGTAGTCATACGAACGGTCGTTGTATGTCCACGGCAACTCCTTATAGCTGCAGGTGTCATACACATACACCTGATGCGTGTCTTTTGTAATCAAGGTAAACGTCACAACCGAGTCACACCCATACTGGGTAGCAAATATACGCTCATATGTCCCAGCAGTGTCATACTCCACATCCCTCCACTCATAGCTCTGGTTTTCACAGATGGTCACCGTGTCGTCTCTCGTCGTATCACTATAATGAATAACTAGATTCAACGTCACTGTACTGTCACACCCTGCCGTATTGGCTGCCTCCAGCACCACCGAAGGCTCATTGGTCGAAGTCGTATAGGTTGAATCGTCCGTTGCCCATGTGTATAAATCGCAATGCTCCTGTATGTCTATGCCTGATGTGCTGTACCTTATCGTCAAATCCAACATCACAGTACTGTCGCACCCCACAGCGTTGGTGCCTCCGAGGACAACCTGCGGTGCCGTCGTTGACTCTGTGTACGATTGCATATCGACTGGCCATGTGTATATATCGCATGTATCGTGGACATCCACACTTACACTGCTATAATTCACCACTAGGGCCAGATACACCGTAGAATCACACCCTGCAGCGTTAGCAAACAACGACGTTGGATATGGCACGTTCGTGGTTGCCGTATATAAACTATCATTCCCTGTAACCCACCTCATCGAGTCGCACACAGTGTCACGATAAATGCTGTCACTGCTGTATCTTATGGTAAGGTCGAGCGTGACGGTGCTGTCGCATCCTGCCACATTGTGTGTGTGGTAAACATCACTGTTGTTCGACACTGTATACACAACCTCGCTCCCATCGTCCCTTATCCATGTATAGCTGTCACATGCCGTTTCTGTGAGCACACCTTCACTGCTGCGATGTATAGCGAGCTTCAGCACTATAGTTGAGTCACATCCGTTCGCACTGGCATTCCTCTTCACCGTACTGGTGGAGAATGTATCAAGTGTCAGGTCAACCGAACACCACGACCTCGACACATCCCAATAGAATTGCCCCCCCTGCTCTTCGCAATAGTTCCTCACATCAAAACCCTCTGTCGGATAGTTGACCGTCAGGCTCACACTGTCCGTCATATCGCATCCATTGCCCATATCAGTAACTGTAACCGAATACACAGCCGATGCACTTGGTCTTGACAACGATATCGACGACGTCGTGCCTCCATTCGACCAATGGTAGTTGTACGACCCGCTTCCACCCGTAACCCCTACGGAAAACACTATAGTCTGGTTGCCGACGGGACGTTTGCAGATAGTAGTGTCGTTCGGCGAGAACGTCAGAGTCATCCCATCCGGCTCGCTCAACGTGTCGTTTACCGTAACGCTGCAACCGTTCGAATCTGTGACTGTCACCCAATAGACTCCTGACTGCAGGTTTGACAAGTCTTGCGTGGTTGCTCCATTCGACCAACTGTAGTCAAACTCTCCTCCAGCAAAAGGAGTTCCTCCCACCACAGTCAAATCTATGGTTCCCGTTCCATCTCCTTTGCAGTGCAAGTCCGTCTTCACCGAAGTAGCGGTCAATTCCGTCGGTTGCGATAGCGATGCTGTCGCCGATGCCGTACATCCTGCCGCATCCGTCACCACTATGCTGTAATCACCTTGTGGCACATGCGTGAAATAGTTTGCCACGCAGGCACTGCCGTTGCTGGTGTAGGCATACGAACTTGTGCCACCCTCGACCAAAAGACCGATATAGCCGGTGCTCTCACCATAGCACAACGGATTGTGAACTGAATCCACCGACACTGTGAGCAACGCAGGCTCTGTGAGCCGTATAACAACTGTTGTGCTGCACCCAGCCGCATCTATCACCATCGCCGTGTCAACATCTGCTCCAGCTGCCAGCCCCGTAAACGCTCCAGTGGTGTTTGTGTCTCCCCTGAACACATACGCATATCCAGGAGTTCCTCCGTATTCACTCGACACTTCAATCTGTATGCTTCCTGTCGAGTTGCCGTAACAATCGATGTTTGTATGCGACCCGGGACGCTCGTATGCCACCAGCCTTTCCGGCCCGTCAACTTCGGCATATATGTTTGTGCCAGTGCATCCGTTCGCATCAGTCACCACCATCGGCGTGAAGCCAGTTACTGGCATATTGAGGAATTCCCCGGTAGTGTTTGTCTGCCCGTAGAACGTGTACGTATATGGAGGTGTGCCTCCCATCACATTGGTCACAATTATCGAACCGTCGGTGTCACCATAGCATGTCACGGGGGTTCTTGTCATGTTGAATGTTATCGGGTCAGGAACCGTCAGCACTATCGGCACCACGCTCGAGTTTCCACATTTGTCCCGCATCTGAAGCTCTGCCGTGATCAGTCCTGTCACCGTGTCGCCAGCCGCTGGCACCTGCACCACACTCTCCAGTCCGCAGTTATCCCACGCTCTTCCTGTCAAATCTGGTACAACAAATTTACATAACAGCCCTGTGGTTTCCAGCGGTTCTGGCATATTCGACGCCTGTGGCGGCTGATTGTCCGACACCTCAAACATACCGTTTTTCTGCAACTGACACCCCTGAGCATCCGTCACCGTCACCGTCACGTTCCAGTCGTGGCATTTCCCGTCAGACAATATGGTGAAAAGCGAATCTGTCGAAGTGAGAGTCCGGCTGCCATCGACGGCTCTCCATTGGAATGCGAAGGGACTCATCCCCCCTCCTATTCCGACTCCTATCTCATATTCCCCGCCGATAGGTTCGGGGCACGAACCAACAGTAGGTATGTTCATCACTCCCGACATCGTCATCGGCACTTCCACATGCACCGTTATCGAGTCCTTGTTGCCACACCCGTCCGTCACCACTACCTTCACGTCGGTGTCTGCACTTATTACCGTGTTAGCCGCCGGTGTCTGCACTTGCGACACTATGCCGCAGTTGTCTCTCGGCCGCACTCTGTCCACAAGGTTCGGCACCGTATATCTGCAATTGCCGATATTATCGGCCACGGTGTCTGTCATTGGGCTTTCGAAAGTTGGCAGTTCACTGTCCGCTGCTGCAAAACTGATGTCATTGGTGTCCTGACATCCGTTGACGTCCGTCACTATAACTTCCACCGCATAGCTACCGCAGCCGCCGTTGCTGGCTATGGTTGCATTTGCCTCGTCACCCTCGTATGCACCACTCCAGGTGTATGTATATGGCCCACTTCCGCCCGTAACGTCCGTGGTCACCGTATAGTTCACGCCAGCCGTCAGCGGACATTGGCCAGCCTCCGTCGGTGCCATAAGCGTCACCGATGGATTGGCCAGCGTCGTCACAGCAAACACCACCGAACTGTCGCACCCGTCAACGGCATGCAGGTGGAGCGTGTCGGTACTGGGTCCTTCGTAATGTCTGCCGTTCCAATCAAACGGATATGCATTCTGGCACACACCAGTATCTATCGTCGTAATCAGTTCCGGCTGTATTGCCAGCCTCAGCGTCACTATGCTGTCGCAGCCAGCCGTCGTTGTCAGCGTGTCGTTGACCACCGTGTCCTGCGTATAGGTCTCTCCCGTCAGCGTCCAGGTATAGCTTGTGCACGATTGCTCGTCCACTGTGTCGTATTCCGTCGCCGCAATTGTAACAACCAACGTGTCCACATCCTCGCAACCATGGTCCGTAAGCCGCTTGTCTATGTAAGTTCCCGATTCTTTGTATGTCAGCCCTGTGCGTGCCCACACAAACGAGTCACACACCGTGCCTGCCACCTCTGTGTGATACACCGGACCTGCACATGGCTCAACGCATATCTTTGTGTTCGGTCGCACCGCCGACACCGACTTCTGCCCCGCATAACTTCCTATCGTCGAGGGACCCATGTCATACGTGTCGCTGTAGGCATATATCACCTTGTTGCCTGTCGTGGCACTGCCGACGAACGTCACCGACGACGAACCAGTAGCTCCACAGTCCACCGCCACCACCAGGTTCTTCTGCCCCGAATACGGAAAATCCACCTCAAATCCATTCCAGCCCGCCGTCCACGTCTGCGCCGTCGAACTGTACACCAGCCGCAACTCGCCCGACTCTATCCAGTCCGTCGTGGTCGCAAAGTCCGACTGTTCCGTCTCGCCCATATATATATCCAGCGCCCTGGGCTGACCATTCGCACTCTGTGCATTCCAGCCCACTGCCGTGATACGACCTGCCGTCCCAACCTCTACAGGTGTAAAAAGCATCTGGTCGTAACTGTACTTGAACGACCCATATATCGGAGCCGCACTCACCAACGTCGTCCCCTCCCCTATCACCGGACATCCGTCATAAACCGTGATCCTGTACCTGGCTTTCACCGGACAGTAGTCGCCGTATGTCGCCGTCGCAGTTATAATCACCGTGCCATACACCCCTGTGAAGCCCACCTCGCCTGTGTTCACATCCACAGTCGCTATGCTCTCGTCGCTCGAAGCGTAAGTCACCACTCCCGTATATGGGTGCAGACTTGCCGACGTTGAAGTATCAAGCGTCGGTTCCTCAAAGTCGCCGCCACCCATCTCGTATATGAAGGTCTCGCCACTGAACACAAACGCGCCAGTTCGTCTGCTGCAGTCCTCATCAATGCAAAACTGCGTGTTTGGCCGTCTGGTTGACAGCGTCCCCATACGGCTGCTTACGCTGTTTTCCCCCGTGCCCGAAACCGTGTAGTTGTTCGTCTCGCTCTGCACCCTCAGCACCCTCGCTCCAGACGTCTCCGAACAGTACCACTTGTAGTCTGGACCGTCATAATTGCCCGAGTTGTCGTCAACCACCACCAACAGACTGCCCCCAGTCCACACAAATCCCGCACCGTTGAGCTGGAATGTGTTCCACCCCAACTGGCAGTTCAGCGTACCGTTATACACCTGCGTCAACCCCGTCACCACCCAGTCCGTACCGCTCCCAAACTCCGACTGCACCACATTCGCCATGTATATCGCAACACTCGACTTCTTCGTCATCCTTGTGCCGTAGGCATATTCGAAGCCTATCGACTTAATTGTCCCCGGCTGCGCATCTATCTCCGCCGCCGTGTATATCATCTCCGTCACACTGTAGCCATAATAGTTGTTCACCGGCACATCGTATGTCGTCATTCGTCTGCCGCCGACCACGAAATTCGAACACTGACAGTGCACACTCCCTCCCGCAAGCCCACATATCGCCAGCAGCAAACTCACTATATATCGCCAACTTGCCTTCTTCATAGCCATAGAAATATTCGACAAAGATACAAAGAAAAAACCATACTGTAAAACCGTCATATCAAAAAGTAATCAATGGACAGCTGAAAGTGGTCGGTAAGCTTATGACCCTTTATACACCTTTCAACAATTTAAGCAAAGCAAACCTTTAAAAAATAAAACTTACAGATTAAAACAAATCAAATTCCATTCCCTTACCCATCGGTATCCCATCGATGAACTACCAGTAAATCCTTATCAACCTAATAACAACCCAAATAAAACCTAACGACGACTAAGGCAGATGTAAGATAAAATTAAGCACTAGCCTAGTACTAGCCTATCACTAGCCTAATAAGAAGTACCATCTAGCTAAATCCAACTTAAGAGCAGGCTAAGAGAAAAGTAAGACAAATGTAAGACAAAAGTAAGAGAAAAGTAAGAGCCCGATTCAAGGTAAGAGGGACGAATGTAAGACAAATCAGGGATGAAACGAGCAGTCTGTGGGCAGTGGGCAATTGTCTGCTATATGTCACATAAAGCAGATAAGCAAAAAAATTCACCTTTTTCGCACACTTTCGCAATCTGAAACCAACAGCGGCGGAATGTCTCCATTCCGCCGCCGCGTCAAAAACCAATGAAAAAAACAATTAAAACAGGGTTCTTTATTTACTGGGGTTCTTCAGTATCTCGAACGACCCTCTGCGCTCCATCTTGTCGCTGAAGCCGTATCCTTCGAACCTGAAGAAATAGGTGCCGGGCAACGCATTCTCTGGATTCCAAAACTCTTCATCCTCACTTATGTTCTCTCTGTCATACATCAACCATCCCCACCGGTTGTATATGCTCAAGTGGTTGTGTGGATAGCACCCTTCGTCTATCAGGTTGGCTATGACGAAACGGTCGTTTATGCCATCGCCGTTAGGCGTCACAACACTCGGAAACTGCAGAAATGCATCACACCGCCACACCACCGTCAAATTGTAATGCACCGTCGAATCGCATCCATACAGGCTCTTCAAATTGAAGATGTCGTTCCTTACCGAATCCTCATACACTCGATCCCCGTAAGTCCACGGCAGGTCCTTGTAAGCACACGTGTCGTCAACCGTCACATCCAAGGTGTCATGCACTATAAGCGTCATCATCCACAACGAGTCACACCCCACTTCGTTGGGCACAGCGTACCTGTAGGTGCCGGCTTCCGTAAACACCGTGTCTCGCCACTCATACTCCACCCCCATACACACCTCTCCCGTATCCATATCCACTGTGTCTGAATAATTGATGGTGAGATTGAGTGTCACCACGCTGTCGCATCCGTCTGCGTTCGTCAACACTGCCGTTGACCTGCTGCTCCGCCTGTACTCCGCATTATTAGCCGTCCATAAATAACTATCACATGCCGTTTGCGTGTCTTCCACCGTATTGGATGCAACTATTACTAGATGCATTGTCACCACACTGTCCGAACCGTCGAATGAAGCTCCTGGAAATATATGCGTCACTTCGCACGTCTCGGTATATGTAGTGCCATACCACGTGAAACTGTCACACTCCACAGCCATCGTGTCGCCACCATGCAGACCGTCTGCCATAGGTCTCTTCGCCTCCACGGCAACGGCGGCAATAAAGAACACCACAAGCATTGCCAGCCGCACCAAGACTCGTCTTATCATCTCTCTCTCAACGTTTAACGTCATTATTCCTTGTTTCCTTTCTTCCGCAAAGATATTGTTTTTTTCTCATTCTCGACTTTTTCTCACAAAAACGTTTACCCGTTGACCTGTTGTTTGTTGATATATTTAAACGTTCGAAAGCTACACTTTGCTGAAAAGGTCGGAAGATGGTTTGTTGCCTTCCACCGACCTGTGTCCACCTACTATCTTACCACTTCCACCACTCCTTTACGCTCCACATGTCCCTTGAATCCGTCTCCGTCAAAGCGGAAATAGTACGTGCCTGCCGGTATGCGCTCGGCTGCGGGATCCCAGAAGTCACTCTCCTCGTCGATGTTTGCCACCTCATACACCTTCGCGCCCCAGCGATTATATATAGTAAGCTTGTTCAGAGGATAGCAAGCTTCCTCAATCAACCCTACTATGTGGAAAATATCGTTCAGGCCGTCGCCGTTGGGCGTCACCACACTCGGAAACTGCAAAAACTCGGCACAATCGAACACTGCTTCAAGATTGTAATACACCAGCGAGTCGCACCCATAGACGTTCTGCAAGCTGAACAGGTCGTCCGTGACAGGAGTCGGATATGAACGTCCACCCCAGCTCCACGGCAGTTCCTTCACCATACATGTGTCATAGATATAGGTATGGTTGGTGTCATATACCGTGAGCTTGAACCACACCGTCGAGTCGCAGCCGTGCGATGTGTGCAGGTGAACTTCATAAGTACCGTTTGCACTGTATGGCGTGCCGTTCCATATATACGGGTCGTCATTCTCACACAACACCATGTCTGTGTCGTGCGTGGTAGTGCTGCTGTTGATTGTCAAGTCGAGCGTCACGGTGCTGTCGCATCCCACACTGTTAGCGTTTTGCAACACCACGCTTGGCGTGTTGGTCGAGGCTATGTATGACTGTCCGTCGAGCGGCCACACATACTTGTCACAAGCAGTTTGATGATCAACTCCTTCCGAACTGTACACTACCACCAGATGCAATATTGCCGTGCTGTCGCACCCCGCTGCATTGGTCAGCGTGCTCACCATCGGCGCACTGGTGCTTGCCGTGTATTCGGCACCGTTGGTCGGCCACACATAGCTGTCACATGCTCTCTGGTTGTCTATACCTGTGGTAGGATATTTCACTGTCACCGTCACCTGACCGGTCATCGGGCAGTCGGCATCATCCAGCACATTCACCGTGTATGTCGTCGTACTATTGGGAGTCACTGTCTGTTGGTCGGTGTTTACTCCGTTGTTGGTGTGTCCGTTGCTCCATGAGAAACGGTACGGCGGCGTACCCGTACCGTCCTGTATCGTAGCAGATATATCTGCCGAATCGTGCAGACAGATTGTTGCAGGGTCGCTCATCGTCAGCACCATTCCTTCTGGCTCCGTCACCGTGATGGTCGTGTCGTGTGGACATCCGTTGTTGTCCGTAACAATGACAGTATATTCCCCAGCCATTACGCCCGTCACATCTTGCGTTGTTGCGTAGTTGACGTTGTTATACCGCCACTGGTATGAATAGGGGGAGGTACCACCCATCACAGTCAAGTCAATCGAGCCCGACCCGTCCTGTTTGCATCTCAGGTTTTCATGAGTCGCGCTAATCTGCAGAAGCGTGGGCTGCGTGATTGTAACCGTCGTCTGCGCCGTACAGTTGTTATTGTCCGTAACATTGACCGTATAGGTCCCCTCTGCCAGCTGACTTGCAAAAACTCCCGAGTTGTTTGTAACACCGTTGAGTTCGTATGTATATTGTGGAGTGCCACCGTAGGCCGCAACCGTCACACCGCCTGTCGAATTGCCATAGCAATCCACATTCTGGTGGGCCGACATGGTCTCCTGCAACTGCAACAACGCGGGCTGCCCAACCGTAACGGTGGTTGTGTTCGTACATCCCTTTGCATCTATCACCTGTACCTGATAGCTGCCAGAAGCCAACGACTCAAATGTTCCCGTAGTGTTCGTGTCGGTATCCGACCTTACAAAAGTATAAGGTGTCACACCTCCAACCGCTGTCACCGATGCCGAACCATCCGCCGAACCGTAACATAGCGTGTTCACACTTCCTGCGGGCGACACCACCAGCTGAGTCCTGTTCAGAACCGTTGCCGATGCAGTGATACGGCAGTTTGCATCGTCGATGACCGTTAGCGAATACTGCCCCGGCATCAGGTTTTCTATACCGATTGAGGAATGTTCTCCGTTGCTCCAGTTATATTCACTATATACTCCAGTGCCACCTGTCAGCGTTGTAATAGTAATACGTCCTGTTGCAGTATTGTAGCACTGGACAGTGTCTGCCGTCAACACCAACACCATGTCGCTCGACTCGTTAATCGTGTCGTTCAGCGTCACCGAGCATCCGTTTGCGTCCGATACAACTACCGTATAGACTCCGGCCGTACAACCTGTAATGGTTGCTACATCGCCCATGCCGCTGCTGCTGCCTCCACCTGCGGCCGACCATGCATAATGGTATCCACCGCTGCCACCTGTGACATTGAACACATTCACCACTCCATCGTGTCCTCCGTTGCAGGCCACATCCGTATGTTCTATTTCAGCCTCCACTGTGGCAGGAACCGTCAAATGCACTGTTATGGAATCCATGTTGCCGCATGCGTCGGTGACAACCACTGTCACATCCGTCTCACCCGTTATCTGCGAATTGGCCGTAGGCGTCTGAACCTGCGACGCTATGCCACAGTTGTCTTGAGGCTGCACCATAGCTATTATGTCTGGCACAAGATACACACAGTTGTTGCCCGACAATACAGCCGCCGTCGTTGTTATAGGGCTATTGAACGTAGGCGCCTCCACATCGATAGCCGAGAAACTCGTGCTGGCAGTATCCATACAACCATTGGCATCGGTAACTATAACCTCCACAGAGAAATCCCCACAAGTACCCGTGCCTGGTATGGTGGCATTTTGTGCGTCACCAGTGTAACTACCCGTCCATGCGTACGTAAACGGAGCAGTTCCGCCCGAAACATTAGTAGTCACCACATAGTTCTGAGTGGTCGGTATCGGACATCCGTTGGCCGTAGAAGGATTGCCCAGATTGACTTCTGGCTTCGACAGTGCCGTGACCGTCAGCGTAACAATACTATCGCACCCGCCTGCCGTCTGCAGATTCAGCACCTGCGTCCCCGCCTCCGTAAAGTGCGCTCCGTTCCAGTCAAACGGGAATGTTATCGGACATACCGCCGTGTCTTTCGTTGTCGTCAACTCTGGCAATATCTCCAAGTTCAGCGTAACAATGCTGTCGCAGCCGCCCACAGCCTGCCCCGTAAGGGTCTCCGTAACCGATGTGGAGGTCGTGTAGTCCTGATTGGTTATATCCCAATGGTACGACTGGCATGCATTCTCATTCACAGTGTCATAATGAGTGTAATTCAATGTGAGTATCAGCGTGTCCCTATCAGGGCAGCCATGATCGGTCAGCTGGTTATCAATGATAGTGTCACCCACAGTATAAGTCTCACCCGTCCTCGCCCATGTATAAGAGTCACATTCAGTCACAATATCAGTGTTTCCCACTGTCGGATTCATCGTGACCGTAACAATATTAGCATAGTGGCTTATGCACCCATATTCATCGAGCAAATTCAAATCACACGTAGTAGTTCCCACGAAATCGTCTGGCGGAGTTATTTCCATATAAACACCAGCCTTGGTCGTATTCCAGTTACAATCCACCCATGCCGAGTCAACATCAACAGAATATGTCCAGCTGTCTGGCAATAGTTCTTCATTCAAACCAAGTTCCCAGTTAAAAATATTACCATCGTCTATTCCCCATCCGTCAACGACCTCTATACACCACGTGCCATTCAACGGGCAACCCACCAGATTGGCGAACGACTCCATTGGATGATAAATCTGAGACATATCTGCATAGTGGGAAGAATCGATTGATGAAGAATTATCGTGCCCAACATTTGCCGACTCATAGATATATCCATACGTACCGCCGGCGTACTCATAGCCACGGACAGTATTATTCGACCAGATATAGTTCCAACCTGTACCTATCGTACTTTGTGAGTTACAATCCGATGAATATCCCGATCCTGATATACCGAAATCATAACTCGTGTTGGAGGTTTCTCCTGGCCAAGAATCATACCCTGTAGGTATTTCGCTTCGGCAGTTTGCCGATCCGTTACCACTCTGAGGCAAAATCACTGAACGCTGACCATTAGGACATGACAAGGCAATGTATATATCTCCTATAAATGAGTGCTCAATATTAAGCAAGACATACAGCAGGTCGTTTTCATCTCGAATAGTTGCTCCTGTCGAGAAATCAGAGAAAGTCACACATGAACGGAAGAAGCAGGTTCCATTGCAAGGTACACCATCGGGAAGCCACACTGTGTCAGGCACACCCAATGTAGTAGCCGATCCTCCGTTAGGTCTCACCACATCTACCGATCCGATACCATCTGACGACACATATATATTAAAGGGCTCTCCCTTGCACAAATCGAACGAAGGTCGAGTGGCGACCTGGAACACTCCAGCCACCCTAATACGGATTGGGAAGGCTACAGTACATGAGTTGGGATTGCCCTTGTTGACCGTCAGGGTCATATTGTATCCCATCGCACGGTCGTATGTGTAGGTGAAAGTTGCACCTGTTTGTTCAACCAACAAACCGCCTGTTGACGAAGCCAATCTCCAGTTATATGTGTAACCTGAACAGTTGGCAAGAGGCTGGATTCTAAATGTTGTAGGATCATCTTTACACACATTTATATAATAGAAACCGTCATCGTCCTTACGTATAGGCAACGGGTCTCCATTTTTGAACAGATAGAAAGCATCGGGGTCGCAACAAGTCAGGTTGTTTGCCACAACCGTCCAGTTTATTGTAATGGTCTTTGAACAACTTCCGTTTGTGGCTGTTATCGTAAACGAGCCGCTGCCAGCGGCAGTTGGAGTGCCATTGAACGACCCATCGGGGTTAAGTGTCATCCACGCGGGCATGCCCGTTGCCGAGTATGAGGTACCTGAGGTGCTTCCCGTAGGAGGATAGCCATACATCGCAACTCCAACATATCCCGATATATTTTGTGTAGTACTCTCGTATGCCAAGTCAAACACATTGACGTATGCCGGCACACGAGAACTGGCGCAGTCATATTCATCATTGTATGTTGCAACGAAATAGGTGGTTGAGTGGTCGGCATTGATAGTATATGAGTCCCCGGTATGAACAGGTGTCGTCGCATCGACAGCATCGAACCATTCCAAATCGCCTCCGCCTGCTGTGGAGGCGTTGAGCGTTACAGTGCCCCCCTCACACATGGAGACACTCTCTGCCGAAGGAATAAGGGCCGGACAGACCACCTGCAACACATACGACGCTTTCGCAGGGCATACATTGCCATCCATATCTACGAAGACTTCTATAGTTGTCTCGCCTCTTTCCAAAGTTGTGATATTACCATCGTTATCTATAGTTGCTATCGTTTCGTCGGAAGATGTATAATGTACAGTACCCGAGGAGGTGTTTGTCAGAGGAAGCATCGGACAGTTGCTACCCTGATAGCACATTGCCATAGTGTTTTCGAACTCTACAGTCGGACGTATAGTACATGCATCGATACATATCTTGGTGTTGGGACGATACTGTAGTCGGCTTTTGGAGCCCTGATAACTTTCTATTGTCGCTGGCACCGGATCGTATGTATCGCTGTACGCATATATCGTCATATAATCCGTGGTCGAAGTGTAGCTGAAATACGACGTGGTGTAAGTTGTAGCTCCGCAATCGATTGCAATCACAAGATTACCCATACCTGTGTACAAGAAATTTACAGGGAACATATTCCATCCTGAAGTAATATTCCAAGTACCAGAATAAACATGCGAGAGATTCTCATAAGGCACCCAATCCGTAGTCGAAGCAAATGACGACTGTGTCGTCTCTCCCATGTATATATCTACTTGACGCGCTACAGAGTTCGAACCAGTACTTTGGAATCCAATCATATTAATCATACCGATACCCACCTCTTCTGGCGTGTATATAATCTGGTCGTATGAATTTTTCCAACCCGTTGACAATGGTGTTGATGATGTTGTAGATGTACCTGTTCCAATCTTCACACAGTTGTCGCTAACACTGATATTATAGGAGGCCCGCTCGTTACAATAGTTTCCCGACGAAGAGACGGCAAAAATTGTCACATCACCCTCCAATCCCGTGAAGGTGACAGCACCTGTAGTGGCGTTCACTGTTGCAACAGCCGTATTGGAAGAGGTGTAGGTGACGGTACCTGCAGGAGAAAGAGTGTTAACAAGCGACGGCTCAACGAAGTCACCGCTTCCAACCACATAGTTGTAATTTACCGTTGAGGGGTTGAAGGCAAAGGTTCCAGATCGGTGACCCGAACAAGGTGTGATACAGAAACGAGTATTGCAACGCTGGTTGCCATAAGAACCACTACCAGGAGTGGTTCCGCCAGCATGCGAATAGTAGGTTCCGTCACTTTGCGTTCTCAAAACCGTATTGCCTGTTGTTTCTGTGTATCTGAAAACGTATGAAGAACTATTGTAATTGCCCGAATTGTCATCTATAACGACCAAGAGGTTGCCACCAGTATAATCGAAAGGAGCGGTAAGAGTGAAATCATTCCACTGACCGTTGCCAGAACAGTTGAGAGAACCGCTGTAAACCAAACTTAAACCAGATAGGACCCAATCAGTACCGTTTGCGAAAGAAGTCTTCGAGGTGTTGGCCATATAGATCTTCACATTGGTTTTAGCGGTCATCGCTGTACTGTAGCCATACTGGAAGCCAATCTTCTCAATGGTTCCACCTGCCACGTTTATCTCATTAGCCATGAACAACAACTGGGTATAGGAATAGTTGTAGTAGTTGTTCACTGGGGTACCATTGAGCGTTGAGGTTCCTGTACCACAGGTTTTGTTGGAACACGCCGCTTCAACCTGTGACACATTGCACATCATGTACGACAGCATCACCAACAACAAACCAACCGTTTTACAACCAAGTTTTCTCATACTGTTCGATTCCATAGGACTTATTTTGGGTTATGTGGATTGCAGATTTATGTTTTTTACAAGTTTTTAAGCATATATATATATCATCCCCATCGCACGCCAAAAGCCACGTTATTACGCACTTTCGGACACCCACCACACAACACTCCCACATACTATTTCGACGCACCAAAGATACAAACTATTTTACTAACTTCCAAATATTAAGACGATTTTTTTCTTTTCATGCCAAAATTCGCCCGCTAAACAATTTGCACGCCTTACATCTCCCGACTTAAAAAAGTTTGCCCCTTTGCTATAATTTGTTGCACAAATTTTGCAAAACCGTGAGCAACGCCGAAAAAGTTTTCAACAAAATAGCTACTGACCAATTAGACCCTCTATTGACTGATTATTCCCATGAAACAGTCACTGACGGTTTTCGTCTCTTGTGATGACGAAAGTCAGGTGATAGGAATGGTTAATAAAACGAAGGTTAGAACAACCCGCGTATATCAGCCGAAAGAAAGCCATCCGCCGGATACCCCTCGTATCCGACAATAAAGGCAGTTTGTGGCTTGAAACGGTCACGAAATACAGCAAGCCCTTGATTGTATCTCTCATAATTGGACTTCACCTCTATCCCGACAACCTTCTTTCCATACTGAACGACAAAATCTACCTCATCGTTACCGTCTCGCCAATAGAACGGCTGCATACGATAGACAAACGAGCTGTTGACAATATGGCAACCCACAGCCGATTCAAACAGATGTCCCCACAACTTGTGGTCTTCCATAGCCTCTTTGAATGTGGCTCCACAAAAAACGCTCTTCAACGCATTGTTGTAAACCTGATATTTCGGTACAGAAGCACGTCTGCGACTATTATCAACCGAATATTTCTGCAAACCACACACCAAGCCGCTATCGTCAAGCAACCGCAGATATGATGACAATGTTGTGGTATTGCCGGCGTCCTGCAGTTGTCCAATCAACTTGGTTAGAGAAACAATCTCGCCGGAATAGGCAGCGGCCAATTCAAACGTCTGGCGCAAAAGCGCCGGTTTGCTGACAACCGCATCGACCAAGACATCCTTATTGATAGTCGCATCCACTATGGACGAACGAATGTACTCTGTCCATCGGTCTTCGTCGCCAATATATTCAGCTGCGGCCGGATATGCCCCAAAATAGACATATTGATCCAACGAGAAACCGAAAGCCTCACGCATCTCGCCAAACGACCAATGAGGCATTTTAATCGTCTCAAAACGTCCAGCCAAGGAGTCCGCCAAACCACGCTCCAGCAAAACCCTAGATGACCCGAGCAGAAGCACCTTGACGGGCGTGTCATTGAAAGTATCCTCGTCCCAAAGTTTTTTTACGACTTCACTCCATCCTTTTATCTTCTGAACCTCGTCAATCACTAGTATTATTTCAGCGAGATTCTCTAAGCGGAGCCTACGGCGGGCAGCCTCCCAACATTCCGAAATCCACTCTCGCTGCGAAGTTGGGACATTGTCGGCGGAAAACATCAACCACTGGATTTTCACCTCAGACAACACCTGTTTGACAAGAGTAGTCTTCCCCACCTGACGAGGACCAGTAACTATCTGGATAAACTTTCTCGGTTCCTCCAGACGAGCCCTAACAACCTTATTATATGCACGTTCAAACATACCATAGAATTTTACTCAATCGACTGAGTAAAATTACTCAATAGAATGAGTATTTTTACTCAATAAACGATGCAAAGATACATAAATTATTCAATACGACAACTATTGGTCAAAAAACTCCCTGCGGAAAAATCCGCAGGGAGTATCAATTTGTGGCATATCTTGATGCATGCCACAGCAGCATTACTTTTGACGTTATTCGGTGGGGGCAGCTTCGTTCTTGGCGTTCTTGGCGTTATCTTCCTTCACCCTCTCGCCGAACTCCTTGGCCGTCACCTTTTCCACCTCCGGCTTCACCTGTTCCTTGAACAGTTCGAAGGTCTTATCGGCATAGAGACGGTCAACTATCTGGCTCACGTTGTTGCGATCAGACGCGATGCTCTGCGCAGCCTTCTCTATACGTTCTTCCTTGGCCTCGGCTGATTCGCCCTCTTCAGCGTTTCTGTCGTTCCGTTTCAATATATCCTTCACATAATCGACTATGTCGTTATGCGTGGGTTCTATGGACTTGATTTTGTTCAAAGCCCCATCCAGAATTTCCCATTTCAGTGCGGGCAGGTACTTTTCACCCCATTCGGCATCGAGCTTCTCAGCAGTCAGGTCTTTGTCGTCGCGCGACAGTATCCAACGTTTCAGGAATTTCTCGGGCATCTCAGCATTGAAGTTGTCCAGCAACTGGCGTCTCACCTGGTTCACAAACAGTATCCTGCATTGCTCGTCGTTGGCTTTCTCTATCTCTTTCTGCACGGCCTTGCGGAACTTGGCCTCGTCCTTTATATCATCGTTGGGAAACACCTGAGCAAAGAGTTCCTCGTCGATCTCGTGCGGTGTGATGCGAGAGCATCCGCTTACAGTAAATTCTATGTCTGACTTGAACTTCTTGGCCGCTGCTGCCTCCATGCGGAAATTTTTCTCTATGAAGGCTGAGCCGAATGCCTTGAAGGCGTTGAACACAACTTTTTCTTCATTCTTCTTTCCGATGATTGACTGTTTGATATCGGGGTCTTTCACGTCCTGTACTTCGAACGACAGGAATACGCTCACACCACCCTCCTTCTCTTTTCCGTCTTTGCCAAGCTCAACGGCCTTGCCATAGACATGGTCGTTTTCACCAATCTCCTCTGGTGTCTCGAATTTACCATAACGTTTTCTAATATCTTCTATCTGCGAGTCGATTTCCTTGGCCGGAACCTTTATCTGCAGCAACTTGGTGTCAATCTTGCTCCAATCAATCTCCACCTTCGGCATCAATGCTGCGTCGAAATAGAACACATAGTCGGTCGGGTGATTGAAGTCGGGGCTACCAGTCTGCTCCTCGTTGGCCAGGGGGGAGCCTATGATTTCGAGCTTTTCGTCGTCGATATACTTATAGAGGTTCTGCGAAAGGATGTTGTTCACTTCCTCTGCTGTCAGCGAGGGCTTGTACATTCGCTCTATCATTCCCATGGGAGCCATTCCCTTGCGGAATCCGGGGACGGTTGCCTGCTGACGGTAGCGCTTGAGCTGTTTCGTGACATTTTCTGCATAGTCGGCGGCTGCCACTTCGACCTTGATGCATAATTCCAAATCGCTTAGATTCTCTCTTGTGACGTTCATTTTCTTGTTATTGTGTTAATTTGTTATTGTTTTATTTACCTTGTCGTATGTTTTTTGAGTTTGCAAAGGTACGATATTAATTTTGAAACTCAACTGTTGTTTTTTCTTCGACTCCATTTTCTCTCTCAAAATCTCACCGCACCCGACTGGGTGTCCAAATCACTCTGCGGCCTCGAATCCTATATGAAGGTTTTTCAGTTTCTCGTGGTAGGATCCTGAGCCCGTCTCGTTATTGGTCGGCACCGTAAAGATAAACGTCGTACTGCTGTCTTGCAAGACATGCGGCATCCTGCGTGCCGCGAAAATTCCCACTCCTTTTCCGTCGTTGATGTTGGTATATACCACCCTATCCTGCACTATCGTGTTCGATGGTTCTGTCGATTTGATATATGCATTGAGGTCTTCGTTGCACGCGCTGAGCCTTATATCAACGGTGTCGCAAAAGCCTTTTGACGCATTGTCGCCTTTTTGCCTCACGGCATCGACCAGATCAGAGAAGAATGAAGACTCGTATATAGCCGTTGTGACCTCGTTGGGGCTCGCCGACTGGGTGACTGACGGAACGTTTATGTCAACGTGATATCTCTTGGAATAGTCGTTGTGCATATCGCCATTCGCATCGGCTGCCAAGTGATAATAGTAAAAGCGCACAACGGGCTGGTAGAGGCGTGCTCGGACGAGGGGCTTCCAGGCGATTTCACATTTTGCGGGGTTACCGGCGAAACGGAACTGGCTGTATGCTGGCGTTGCAGGGTCTGGCCTATTGAGCGCCACGAGGTCTCTGGCTCTGGGATTTGACTGGTCTATCTTCAGGCCAACCAATTGCGTCTCTGCTGTGGCAATCACCTCGCCCGTCGCCTTGTGACTTACAACAAGCCGATAGACAAAATTTGGTTGAAGCCAACCGAACGTCGGGGCACAGTAAAGCGGCTGCAGCCCTCCGGCAAAAAGCCCTGTATCCTTATTATTACATAATTTATATTCAAGGGTCTTTGTCGCCACAGGCACATCGCCGGTAATGGTCAGTATGTTGTCCGCACCTTCAGTGGCTTCCCATTTTTCCAACGTCACCGTGATACTGTCTTTCGGATAGTATATCGAGTCACTCACCTGAGTGTAATTATATAAATTCTCGTTTCCAAGATAGCACCTCTGCACCCTCACCCACGTTGTGTCGTCATACTGATCCAGCACACACCACACCACAGGCACCTCCTTCCACTCCGCATTTGGCGAAAAATCGACTTTGCACGACACTGCCCCGAACATCGTCATGAGCGTAATTCCCATAATCAAGCCAATACGTCCAGCTTTCATATCAGATAATTTATTGTTTTGTCAAATCATTTATAACCACCGAGGCACAGTGACAGCCGAACACGGCAGGCATATATGACACAACGCCCACAGTGGTTCTTTTGTTCTGCGACGGTTCTTCCATCATAGCAGATTCCGAAACTTTCTCTGTAGAGAACACCACCTTGAAACCTGATCTCACACCCAGTTTATGCAGTTTTTTCCGCACCATGGCAGCCAACGGGCAAGTGTGACTCTCAGATATGTCCGCCACCCGCACCAAACCAGGATCCATTTTTCCGGCACTGCCCATAGCACTGACAATCGGAAGTCCCAATCTCTGAGTATGATACAAAAGAAACACCTTGGGAGACAAAGTATCTATCGCATCCACCACATAGTCGTATTTCTCCGCCTCAAGCAAGTTTATCATCTCATCGTCGCGAAGAAACACTTCCTTCGCATCAACCTCGCACTCCGTATTAATATCTAAAAACCTTTTTTCAAACAACCTCGCTTTCGATTCTCCAACAGTAGAACGGAGGGCTATTATCTGCCTGTTCAAGTTCGACACGCTCACCTTGTCACCATCCACAATGGTCATTCGTCCCACACCTGCACGACACAACATCTCAGCCGCATAGCCGCCGACACCACCCAATCCTACCACCAGCACGTGAGCAAGCTTCAACCTCTTGACCCCTTCGGTGCCAAGCAGCAGTTCTGTCCGAGATTGAAACGTGTCAGCCATCAACTTAAAACCTATAGCTCAAAAAAGTTCACTCACCCCCTCCAATTCTCTCGTTCAATTTCACCTCATCGGTCATCAACCACGGCCTCAATCCCTTGTTCCTGTGCCATGACGGTATGCGCCCCATGTTCTTCGCCACAACTTTGACATATCTCACATTCGGCTTCCCAGCATACACATTTATGGTTACCAATTGCGACATATTCATCGACTCCGACTGTGGATCATATGTGATATTAGCCGCCATCGGTGCAGAATATGTCACCCCATCCTGCGACACATACACGTCCACGGCTGTCGGTGCAAACGCCCATGCGTCTGGGTTATGTGCAAATCTCAGCTCTACACTTTCCAGCTCAATCTCTTTTGCCAGTTCGAGCACGACCGACATATCTGATGCCGAGAATCCAAGCCATCCGCTGGAAAGGTTGTTTACGTCACCATACTCAGCATCAAACAGTGCAGTTTGATACTGTTTATTATACGGTGTGTTGGGCTTGTGTTCTAATGTCGTCGACTTCACATAGTCGAAACTGTAGTGATTCCGTGCCACAAACGACGGTGCGTAGCCTTTCTTGAAGGCACGGGCCGACACAATGGTGGATGACGAAATCTTTATCGGAGCCTTGTAGAGCGGCGACGACTCGATGGGCTCGCTGCCATCCAAGGTGTATCGGATCTCCGCATCTGGAATTGAGGACTTTATCGTAATCAGCATCGGAGCGTTGAACCGTTCGCGATCCTTCTGCATCTCGGGCATGGGGAGAACGCCCGACTCGACCGACGGATAGGCAATGCGGCGGAAGTCCTCGGCGTTGTTGTCGCCCAAGTCGTAGCCACGCAGGTGGATTCTGAAGCGATATTTGCGATCTTTGACCAGAGCGGCATCGGTGAGATGGTAGCCCGCCTTGGCGCTACCGACGCCGCTCATCTTGAAGTCGATATGCACGGCACGGTGGTTGCCCGGCTTGAGGTCGCTGCTGAGACCACCGATCTGGCTGTCGTCGAACCGGCACACAGAGAAGTTGAAGGTTGTGTCGATCATATCGACAAAGAGGCCCTTCTGTCCGTCGGTAACGGCGAACCAACGCACATCGGCACGGTTGCCGCTGGTTTGCGCTATATTGTAGTCGAAAGCCATACGGTCTGCCTGTTCCTTATAGGAGCCGAGGTCGCCTGTGGAGCAGCGGTCAATATAGGTCTCATTCTTACGTCCGAACCAGCTGACCGAGTTCAATCGGTTGGGCACCTGTGTCTCGAAACCGACACGGGCGACGCTCTTGACCGAATTGTCCAAGTCAATGCTATTGTCCATCACCACGTCGCCAGAGGATAGGACAGCGATGGTCTGTTTGAGGCTATAGACAGGCGAGCCGTTCAGAGAGTAGCCCACCATTGCGTCGATGACCACCGTATTCTCGTCGGTCTGACGGAAGTTGACGGCCTGCACAGTACGGGTAAGGCTGCTTTCCTTGTATTTTGTCCAGTTGAACATTCCATTGCGATCCGACCCGTCGTTGTAGGTTGGCGGACGGTGTATGGTGGAACGCAAAGGAGAGGTTATCAGCTCGCTATTGTCGTAGTTGTAGTTCGTTATATCGGCATTGTCGAGGTCATATTTAAGCACGAAACGCTGCCCCGCGACGGTGAGAACGCCCCGCTTGCCATTCTGGTTGTTGGCGACCGAGGTGGTCAGCGAGCCATGATTCTCGTAAGCAATCTTCTCCAACCGTTTGGTCGGAAGCGGCATCTCGACCGACGCCAGAGTGGTGCCCTGCGGGACCGCAGCGGTGCGGACACGCTGGTTGACCGAGAAGCGGACAAACAGTTCCTCGGCTATATAGAGGTTCAGCACCGGCATCTTAAGTCTGAAAGTCTTAGAGTCGCCCGGCTTCAGCGCCAGTTCTATCTCACCCCCAACAATATGCGGCTTGAGGTTTGAGAACATGTTGTATTCCAGCACATAGTTGCCCACCGACTGAACGCCGCTGCGGCAGCTTATCACAAACTCGCAGGCATCCTGCGACACGCTCACCAGCCGGACGTCGAACGGGCGGTAGATATTGCCCAACTCCTGAAGGTAGGGCATCTGGTGAGGCTTGTTGTTGCCGTCGTTCCAGGTAAGTCCCTCCCAAATGTCGTCGCTTTGTGACGAGGCAGCATGGATAGTCACCGGCGACCAAAACTGCACAAAGCCGCCGAGAAACTTGCTGTTATCGGATACCAGCCGCCACACATTCTCCATACCACCGAAGCCGTTACCACAGACAGCCCCAAACGTGTTCAGCAATATCGGCCTCGACTGCTTTTTCACCGCTGTGGCCTTGAGTGCATCGGGGTCTGTCTCCGAAATTGCCACAATATCTGTATTCTCCGAATACCCGGCACCTGCAAATATCACCGGACGCTCCTTGTCCTTCTGCTTCAACGCGGCGTAGGCTCGCTCCATACAGACACCGTTGTCGCGGCCCGAACCAAGCGACCAGGCTATAATGGACGGGTGGTTCTTCAGAGGTTCATACATGTTCTGCACCCTCGCCACAAACAGGTTCTCATAGTCCCCATCTGTAGCTATCGCTTTCTTCTGGGTGGAATATGGTTGTATATTAGCCTCACACACCACATAGAACCCATATTTGTCACATAGTTTATAGAATTCGTCGTCGGCTGGCGAATAGACCGCAGTCCTTATGGCGTTGACATTGTATCTCTTCATCTGCACCAAATCCTTCTCCATCTGCTCGTATGTCGGTTCGCCACCACTAACCATATCATAGTTGGCATACACAACTCCTCGCAACTTCACCGGAGCCCCGTTGACAAGCAGCTCCGTGCCGTCCATCTCTATCTTGCGGAAGCCGAACTTGCCTCCAGTGACCTCAACAAGGTTCATATTGTTGTCTCGCAGACGCAATATTAAAGTGTATAGACTGGGCGTTTCCGCCGACCAAGGCTCTACACCGGCAAAATCACGTTTCAACGTCACATCCACCTCGGTTCGCTTGTCGAAAGCGACCCACTTTGCCATCTTGTCAAGTTGCTTACCTTGCGGGGTCCATATCTCGGCTTCCAGGTAATAGAGACCTTTCTTGAACTTGTTGTACACTGTCGCCGTCAGCTGCGCTTCACCAATTGTTGTTTTTGCATCGTAATCCGTTACTATCTTGTAGTCGTTTATATTCACTGCCGGTTTCAGCACAATCGACACATCATGAGTCAGTCCATTTACCGAATGAGAATAGTCGTTTTCCAACAGTGAGCCGTCTGACAATCCCAATACCTGTATGGCTATCGTATTGACCTTGCCGTACTTCAGATGCTGAGTAATATTAAATTCACTCAGTGCACGAGAATCCTCGCTGTATCCTGCATACACATTGTTAATCCATATATAGTATGCAGATTTCCCCTGCACTTGAAGGAAAGCCTCATAGTCCTTCCACGTCGTGCTGACATTAAATTCCCTGTAGTATGTAGCTATATAATTGCCCTTGTCTGGCAAATCCGCCACATTGCCTATCTCTGGCACCTTCACCGCCGCACCTTTGTATTTCCAACCATAGTTCGGCACATTGATTTTTCCCCATCCACCTACGTCCAACTTTTTGTTCTCCATGTCTGGACGCATACTTACCGCATTCTGTATATCGAAACTCCACTTGCCAGCAAGCGACACATAGTATGGTGACGAACGATAGTCGCCTTTTTCTATGTCGTTCTCATACTCGTATCCAACCACATTAACCCTTGGATACAGCTTGTGCTGCTCAAATACATCGGGGTCGCTCCATTCTGTCAGCACTGGCGCCGCTACCCCTTTGACGTTTTTTTGCGAATACAAACTAAGCGGCAACAGAATCACCGTCAGCAAGGCTATTGCAAGCGTTTTTCTCATACAAGAGTACTTATATAATTACTAAAACATCAACCCAAGGCCGAATCTGAAACAATGTGCTGCCCACGCATCTTGATCTATCGGATCCTTGTCTTCTGTGAATACTCTGAACTCATTCACCATAAAAAAATGCCATCCAATGTATGCATTTATCGCCACCTTACGTGAAATCGAGAATCTGCCTCCCACATTCACTCCAGCCGTGACGCCACCTTGGTCTATACACATCTTGTCACCATTGCTGTTAGTTCCCGTTTTCTTCAGAGGAAGGGCATACCCGGCGAACAGTTCCGTCATGGGCGTGAGTCTGGTATTCATATAATGTGTCCGCAAGGCCACGGTGAACGGTATCTGAGTATATACCCCACTCGCATCTGCCAGGAAACCGACTCCTAATTCTACGCAAGTCTTGGGCCTTATTTGGAATCCTCCACTTAAGGTCACTCCGTTCAACATAAAATTATATTCCTTACGATTCAGGTTCGTAAGCATAGTATAACTGGCTGTGCCATAAAAACCATACTCACGGAAAAGTGTGCGTTGACATATTGCTGTCTGCATAACACATAACAAGGCAGCTATGAGCGCAATTTTTTTCATATGTTATCTCTGGTAATCTCTAATAGTTGACCTCTCATCACTGGTCACTATTAAACACATACACTACCGGCATCATTTTCTGCCGGTAGTGTATGCTAAGTTTGATTTATTCCATGTTTTTCAGGTTTGGCGACACTATGAGCTTTGCCTCTGTTGCAGCCTGCACCTGCTCAACGGTGAATTCTGGGTTGATCTCGGTCAGCACGATACCCTCTTTGGTGATTTCCATCACTCCCATCTCGGTGATGATCATGTTCACCTGACCTTTGGCAGTGAGAGGAAGGGTGCATTTCTTCAGAATCTTGGGATTGCCCTTGGCGGTGTGCTCCATGGCGAGGATAACCTTCTTGGCTCCTACAAGTAGGTCCATAGCACCTCCCATACCGGGGGTCTTCTTGCCTGGAATCATCCAGTTGGCGAGGTCGCCCTCTTCGTCAACCTGCATGGCACCGAGTACGCTCACGTCGACGTGACCGCCACGGATAATGCCAAACGAGGTGGCGCTGTCAAAAGTGGAAGCTCCGGGCACATGGGTGATGTATCCGCCTCCGGCGTTGATGAACCAGGGGTCTTCTTTTCCCTCTTCGGGTGTTGGACCCATACCAATCATGCCGTTCTCTGACTGGAGAACCACATGAACGCCTTCGGGGAGGTAGTTAGGAATCAGTGTCGGCAAACCAATACCGAGGTTCACCACATCGCCATCGTGCAACTCCTTGGCAGCACGCTTTGCGATAAAGGGTTTAATCTGTTCTTTTTCCATGAGAGTTATTTTATTTGTTATTTGTTAGTCACTTCGTTATAATGTCATAACGCATTCAGGCATCTTATTTCCAGCCGCGCTTCACCATCTCTTGCGCTATATACGATGCTTCGTCGTCGGCAAACGTGTTCGGGCCGAAGCCGGCGTCATAGCCCAGCTCTTTGGCCAACTCGTGGCTGATACGCGGACCACCGCAGATGAGTATCACCTTGTCGCGCAGACCTTCAGCCTCAAGCATCTCGACCAGCTCGGTGAGGTTCTTGATATGTACGTCTTTCTGCGTGACGGTCTGGCTTACGATAAGTGCGTCGGCGTGCAACTCGATGCCTTTGGCTATGAACTCCTCGTTGGGCACCTGGCTTCCTAGGTTGTAGGCCTCAATCATGTCGTAGCGCTCCAACCCGTAGTGTCCGGCATAGCCTTTCATGTTCATGATGGCGTCGATTCCAACGGTGTGGGCGTCGGTACCTGTGGATGCTCCCACTATGACTATCTTCCTGCCTATATTCTGTCGTATGTACTCGTCGCATTCGTGCATATCCATCTTGTCGCTCTCCACCTTCGGCACATGTATCGAGGTGTAATCGACAGTGTGAGTCAAACTACCGTAACAGTTCATAAAGCAGAATCCTTCGGTAAGTTCTTTCTGATAGACCACCAGCGGGTTCTCAAAGCCCATCTTCTTCAACAGCTGCTTGGCAGCCTCTTCCGCCTCGGCGCCAGCAGGCACCGGAAGAGTGAAGCTCAGCTGCACCTTGCCGTCGTTCATTGTGTCGCCGTAGGGCTTTATCTTGGTGAGGTCTAAGGTTTTGTCGTAATCCTTAGCCTCCATCGAATACAATCCTTCGCTCATATTATTTCTTTCCTTTTAAAAGTTCAACAAACGGGTTGAAATAGTGCTCGCCTTTCATCGTCACTCCGTCGAGGCCCTTACCGCCGTTCTTCGGACGCTTCACGTCGGCGAAGATACCTTTCTCCAGAGCGGTGAAGAGGCCTTCGCTCTCCATGTTCTCCAGCAACTTGGTGGCCTTGTCGAGCACCTCTTTGGCGCGGCTCTTGATGATGCCGCCATCCTTGAATTCCACCTCTTCGCCGATGTCCTTCATGTTGTTGAAGATATACTTGGCGTTCTCGATGGAGAGATAACGGTCGCTCATGAACGGCGTGTGGATAGCCTCAGTGGGCATTCCCAACAGTTGAAGACCTTGATGGGTCCACTGCCCTATGATGTTGAAAAGGGCATCCTGTATATGTCCACGGAATATGTTTCCCGTCATGAACTTCGTGGGGGGCATATATTTCAGCGGAGCTTTCGGGAATATCTCTCTCAGCATCTGCGCCTGAGCCAGTTCATAAAGGAACCCATTCTCCAGCATGGGATCCATCTCGAAAGCATGGCCGAGACCCATCTGCTCCTCTGGAAGTCCTGCCGAGAAGGCCAGCTGCTCGTTGATGAAGTCAGACGCCAGCACCGTGTGTGCCTCTTCGTAAGCGTCAGCTGTCGTAAGGTAGTTGTCCTCACCAGTATTGATGATAACACCTGCAAAGCCGTTGATGATACGTGAGAAATACTGGTCAATAAGCGTACGCTGCATGTTGATGTCGCGGAACAAGATGCCATAAAGAGCGTCATTCAACATCACATCCAATCCCTCCAGAGCTCCCATAGCGGCTATCTCTGGCATACAGAGACCCGAGCAGTAGTTGCACAGACGGATGTAGCGTCCCACCTCCTCTCCTACCTCGTCAAGGGCCTTGCGCATAATGCGGAAGTTCTCTTGTGTGGCGAAGGTGCCACCGAATCCCTCCGTCGTCGCACCGTATGGCACATAGTCGAGAAGCGACTGTCCTGTGGTGCGGATGACAGCGATGATGTCGGCACCCTGTCGGGCACCCGCCTGTGCCTGCACCACGTCCTCGTAGATGTTACCCGTGGCGACGATGATGTAGAGGTATGGCTTCGACCCCTCGCCTATGGTTTCGATATAATGCTCGCGACGCTGACGGCGACCTCGTATCTTCTCTATCGTTGCGTCCATATAAGGCTGTAGTGCGGTGCGTATCTCCGCCTCCTTGTGCATAGGCATCTTTGTGATGTCGAGCGTGCCGGCGCTTATGGCCTCTGCTATCTGCTGCGGGGTCTTGCCGGTTTCGAGAACGGCGTTGCCGAGGAAGTACATCACTCCCTCGCCGAGCAGTCCGTTTGATTTGAGTGAATCGACAACCACATTAGGCAGTGGCACTTCGTTTTCGTCAATGCCGTCGATTCCGAGAAGACGGCAGATGGTGCGTTCCACGGCAACGGTCGTGTAGCCTCCGACAAAGTCCTGCACCTGTCCGGCGATACGCTTTGCCACGTCGCGCGCATGCTCCACTTGATTGAAATCAAGTCCTACTTTACTTTTCTGCATTATTTTCAATTATTCTTGTGTGTGTTTTTACTATAATGACTTGCAAAGATACAAATATTTTTATAAACAATCACAATTACTATGTAATCGCCTACAAATGAAAGGGCAGCGCATACAGTTAAGACCATTTTGATAGAAGTGTTACACTTGTGCAACATATAGCTGCCGACCCGATGTCCCACAGTTCAACATTGCAACCTGCAATCTCCAACCCGACGAATCCCCTATCCAATCCCACCCCTGACCTGTCGGTGACCTGTCTGCAACCTGACAAAAAGTCGCCACCTCTCTAATGACAACCTGACAACAACCTAAACAAACCTAATACAAATGTAAGAGAAAAGTAAGCACTAGCCTATCTCTAGCCTAGCACAAGCCTAGTAAGAGCTACCATCTGGCTAAGTCCAAAGTAAGAGCTGACTAAGACAAAAGTAAGAGAACAGTAAGACAAAAGTAAGAGAACAGTAAGACAAAAGTAAGAGAACAGTAGGAGAACGATTAAACGGAAGTGGGATGGAAGTAAGACAAATCTGGAATGAAATTCTCTTGAATGATTTAGAACCTGTTCAAATTCGATTGATGATTTTTGTTATACCTCCCTCCCCCAGCCCCCCCCTCCCCAAAAACCACCCGCAAAACAACACACCCCGTACCCCACACCCATACCATACACGAAGAAACCTCAAAGATGTCTCATAGATGCCTCATACATACCTTATACCCAGAACAATAGTAATACAAGACTGATACATTAGTGATACAGAAGTAAAACGAAAGTAATTGATTTAATATCTTATTGACAGCATGTTACACACAGTAGCATCGCCGCCAAAAACGGATTAAAAACACCCGAAAACGAACCTATATAACTGATACATCGCATCATACAATGACATAAGACCGATTCTTTCCGTTTACAAAGATACAAAACAAATCCCAACCCACCAACCCCCATCCAAAAAATTTAGAAGAAGTTTGAATTCGATTGAAGAAAAGAATGAAAAGATACCGTTCTTATGCTTCAATAAAAGCATTGAATCAAATCAAACAGCCTCTTAATCAACCTCTATATCGTTCCATTAACCAACCACAGTTGCCCATCAGCATGAAAAGTAAAAACGGCGGATTTGTTATGAAATCCGCCGTGCCCAAACCACTAAGAGAAGTTCCCTTATACCTATGCCATTCGTTCAATCTCTTTAGCGCGAGACTCTGAGATGCCGAGCTTGCTCCTATAGCGGTCAAGCATCCGACGTTCTCCATCAGAAATTTTACCATCGGTACAAGCCTCTCTGTATGTCTCAAGGTATTCTTTCTCGTCGTCCGTCAGCTTTGGTGCAACGACAGATGCCTCCAATTCTGCGGCACGAGCCTCACTGATACCCAACTGTTCACGCATTCTGTTGAGCAGCTTACGGCCCGTTTTGCTTATCTCGCCATCGACAAAACATTCCTTCACCTCATTGAGATACCTTTGCACGTTTGCGGAAAGGTTCGTGTTTTTAGAAATCCGCGTTGTCCCCGAGCCAGTAAGTTCCGACAGCGGAGCGAACTTTATCTTGATGGCAAGTACCGCATCTTCCATCTGTTCGAACTTTGTCTCGTATGTCTGATCAAATTCAACATCTATCTTAGTGAACAATGCCTTTAGTTCAGCCTTCACCGAGTTCATTTCATGACTACTGCCAGCCCTGCATTTGCTGGTTTCTATGCGTTCTTCATGAGTTACAAGGCCTCCCTCAAGTCTTTGACGGCGCAAGCGCTGCCAATTTGGTTCACTTTTGTACCAAATCAGATTGTCAGGCACAAACGGCGCTTTGCATGGTTGAAACTCTTGGTGCAAGCTAATCGAACGACTTAACCTCTCCAACAAACGGTTGCTAGCTTCATTATGGTACGAAGCATTGGCACTTACGATTTTTCTCGAGACTCCTCCTGAAACGTTCGTTTCTCTGTTGTTTGTTCTTTCGGAGCTACTGCTGTTCAAGCAATCAATGTCTATCCGCTCTGCCCCCAACGACGGAGCAAGTTCGCACAACTCCCTTACTTTGTCCTCAATCATTTCAAGTTGATAATCTTCGATGGGAATATATCTGTTTGTTACCAATGGATGTGCTACATATAATTCGTTCACTTGCGGATGTCCGAAAGGAAACGACAAATGCGACAAATCAGATTTCATATCCAGTGTTGCAAAATGGCTCTGATTTAAATCATTGATACTATCCGTTACCAAAAGATATTTTCTTTCCACAGAAGGGAGTTCAAGGAATTTCTTTGTGTACTCTTCGTTTATCGACTCAAACCTAGTTCTTAAAATATCTTTTAAATTGCGAATTTTTCCATCTTCTTCCTCGACCACAGTATCAGGGTCATGTAGCCATGATAGCAATAAGTGCTTCCTTGCGTTTGTCAAATCGTTCCGATCAATTTCTATATTAGCTAGAGATACGTAACAAGACGAAATATCCTCTTCGGTTTCTTCATCTGTAACAGGTCGTGCTATAGGTCGCGGCGCAGGTCGATAACCAGGTCGTGCTACAGGTCGTGCTACACGCCGTACTGGTTCGTTCTCAAACATCTTTATTGCTTTGTTATAGTACAAAAAAGCATTTTCTTCATCGTCCATTTCCAGATAGAAGTAATCGCCTATCTGGGCGTATCCTAAACCCTTGCCGTAGTCCATCTCCTCAACATATTCCAAGGCGGTCTTTATATCGTTATCCGATAATGCATCTTCAATACATTCTCTATAATAATCGTTCATATTTATATTTTTCAAAGTTTAACCAATTTGTTTAACATCAAGATAAGCCATATTTAAGGCTCCGATTTTGCGAATGTCAATTCCATAGATTCGCATAAAGGCATCTACTACGGGCTGGCCGCCGTTGGTCGTTACCGGGTTTGACATGCTGTTTGTCACAACATCAACGCTCATTCCGCGTTCGATGCGGACTCCGTTGCTGTTCTTGCTGGTTTTTACCGTTACTCTGTAAAGCATAACTTTGATTTTGATTGATTAGTTAATGATCTTATAGCGTGCAAATATACACTCTCATCTGTTGCGTTTTCCTAATATAGAAGAAAATAGAAAAAGGAGGCGAGCATTTCGTCTCCAATCTGCGGTCGTGGAATACCTTGAGGAATAGACAAAATGCCCGCACGCTGCGAGCATCTGCTTTGTCGTTTCCTCTTCGAAATTTTCCACGTTTCAGATTGGTCGGAACAAATAGCAAACGCTGTGGTTATTACTTTATTCTAAATTCTTTCTGTCCTGTAAATCCTATTTTGGTTATTAATTATCAAACACTCTTTATCCTGTTTGGATGTGCAAAGATACGCAAAAGATTGGAAATTGATGAAATCAGGCAATGATATCGCCTTTTAAAACATCATCTGGAGAACATGAAGCCGAAATAAACCCTCACTCCCGTTGGACACTCGCGGTTGCTAAGCGGCAATATGTAGTCGGCCTTCAATGTAAGATGGAAGGCCTTGGTGACCGAGAATTCCACGCCTATAAACGGGTCCAGCACCATCACAGCGGCATTGTGCAGTATGGCGTCGCTTTCCGACGCCCAATCCCCTGCGTCTCCGTTGCGGACAAGCAGCGTGGATAGCGAGCCTCCTCCGACGGTGAAGCCGACGTATGGCATCCAGCGTCCAAAACTCCAATAGCCATCAACCAGCACTCCTCCCCACCCCAATCGGATGTAGCTGCCGTTGTGCATCTGCCGCAGGTTTGACACATAGCCCTCCCCGCCGACACGAAGGTGGTCGAAGAAGTGGAACCTGACGGCACCCCCAAGTCCAAACGGCATCCCCTTGGCATGATAGTCTATAGATTCGTAAGTGCCTGTCAGATAGCCGGTGTGGAGCATCATGCCACCACTGAAACGCACATGCCGCACAGTGTCCTGCGCCATAACTGAGCAGCAGAAGACACAAAACATCAGAAATATTGCGGCATACCGTTTCATAAGTCGCTGCAAAAATAGCAAAAATCCGCCACAACTCAGCTCCTTAACGTAAAAATCACCACTAATAGCGACTTGCCAAGCATAAAACAAAGCAACCGCTCGCCAAAAATGGCGAGCGGCTGCAAAGACCATACACTGTGTGTAACGAAAAGTCGAAACCGTTTCGCAACCCCAGCCACTACTTGTCTATCACAAGGCGCACCGAGCGTCCTATGGCCCTGGTGCCCAAGTCGGAGGCGTTGGCATAGCCGCCGAAGAAATAGAGGTCGTAGGCATAGGTGCCGTTGATATGCGATGAAGACCAGTAGTAGCCATGTGTGCCGACATTCGACACCGTGGCTCCGTCACGGAAACCAGCCGCGGGAATGAACACGGCGCCGGCATCCTCCATTGCCGCCCACTGCGCAGCGGTATAGGCGTTGGTGGCATAGTCAGACGAGATGCCTGGCGTGAAAGCAAGGTTCGAGGGCAACACCCAGTTGTCGGGCAGCAACACCATGCCGTTGTACGTACCGTCGATAACGGCCTTGCCGCATTTTCCCTGTCGGGCCGAACTGCTGCCAAGCAGGTAGTTCCATTCCGAGGAGGTCAGCGTGCGCCACATCCCCACCTCGTCGCCGCCGGCAGCAATGGCGTTGAAGCGCCCCCAGTCGGCGCTGTCGGTGGCGCCTGTCAGGTCGTTCGAAGCGTCGCCTCCTGGGTAGTAGTCAGCGTTGTCGGCATTGGTGGCATAGGGCTGATAGGCGGTGGCACCGCTGTTCCACCCACTGGTGCCCCAGCCGAAGAGGTCTATCCAGCCTGTGTATGAAGCTGCCGCGTTAGCATTGTCTGAACCCATAGCGATATATTGCTGCTCGGCAAAACGCCATGTATCTGTCGATGCCTGATACTGCAGGTTGCCTCGCGAAAAGCGCACCTGTTTGCCCCTGGCCACAGAGAAGAGACTGTTGACGGCGCCGTATTCTGTGAAACCGCCTTCAGGTCCTTCCTCTCCGCCCGGCTGCTCACCTGGCAGCACATTCACTCGGCAGATGTCATAGCCGTCACTGTAGTATGCCACAACATCACACTCTCCCTCGGCAACTGCCGTCACCAAGCCCGAAGCACTGACGGTAGCGACAGTGGTGTCGCTGCATTTCCACAACACTCGGGAAACGTCGTAGATGTTACCTTGCTGCTGCAATTCGCGGTCGGAGACATACTCATGTCCAAAGAAACCGTTCTGCTGCGGATAGCCGGCGTCATAGCCGAAAGTGAGCTGGTAGGTCTCGCCCACCTTCAGCTCTATCTTTGACTGTAACAGAGAGGCATTGTCGTAATACCGGTCTTTGATGCAGCCACTCAGCAAAATCGACATGGCCGCAAGCAATAACGAGAATAATTTGATGCGATTCTTCATATTCATGTTTATTTAAGTTTCAAAATATAGTTCAATGTATTTACAAGCCAAACTCAGAGTCGTCGGCCTTCTCGCGATAGATTTTGGCTTTGGCCGGCTGACCCAGTTCGTCGTATATGACACTCAAATTATGGTACGCTTCGACATACCTGTTTTTCAAGGTAATCGCCGTCTCCAGTTCCGTGACGGCTCGTGTCTTGTCGCCAGAGAGATAGTAGGCGACACCGAGGTTGTAATATGATTCGGCACGCTTGGGGTCGGCTGCCACGGCATTGTTGTAACAATCCACAGCGTCTGAGTACTTCTTCAGATGGATGTAGAGCGCCCCGAGATTGTTGTACGCATCGATATACTTTGGCGACACCTTTATAGCTTTCTTATAGTTTTCCAGTGCTTTCGCATAGTCCTTCTGCTCCTGATAGACATATCCTATGCTATTGTATGCAAGGGCATGCTTGGGGTTGAGCTCAACGGTCTTGAGATACCATTTGAGAGCCTCCTTACGGTCGCCCTTCATATAGTATGCGATACCACAAGCGTAATACGACTGTGCGTGCTCGGGGTCAATAAGGGTGGCTCGCTTGAACCATACCGCAGCCGTGTCGTACTTCTTGAGTTCGTAGTATATCATACCCATATTGTGATAGGCATCGACATACTTCGGTGCGTTGTTGACTGAGAGCATGAAACATTCGATGGCTTTGTCGTAGTCGTGCGCAGCGGCATAGACGTTGCCCATGTCGTTGTAAACAGTGATAAGCCGGGGCTCCAGTTCGACCGCTTTCCTATAGCTTCGTATGGCATCGTCTGGCATGTCAAGCTTTGCATAGGCCATACCCATGCTGTAGTAGGCTGACGCATATTCGGGTTGTAGTGCCACCGCTCGTTTCAGATATGAAACTCCACGATTGTACTGTCCGATATTGTTGTAGGCGTTCCCGATATTGTTGCATGTGATGGCCGATGTGCTGTCTAACGCAAGTGATTTCTGATAGCAGTTGATAGCCTCGTCGTTGCGGCCAAGCCCTCCGTATGCAACCCCCATATTCGTGTATGCATTGGCTAACGTACTGTCGATAGCGAGCGCCCGCCGGCACCACCGAACCGACTCGTCATACTGCTTCTTGTGATTGTATATAAGCCCTACGTTGACGTACGCGTCGGCGTATGAGCTGTCGATTTGTATGGTCTTCCTGTACCACTGCATGGCGTCGTCATAACGACTCATACAATAGTAGGTGAACCCCATGTTGAAATAGGACTCTGGGTAACGTGGCGATTTCTTTATGGCTTGGGTAAGTGTAGCCACTGCCTTCTCGTAGTTATCCTGACGGAGAAAGTCTATAGCCTTTTCATTGAGCGCCTCCACCGTTTGGGATCGAAGAGGCAGCCCAATAAACATAACCAGCGACAGGAAGACTATGTTGCAGCGACTCATGCTTTATTCTGCCAAAAGTTTGTCGATAGCAGTGCGGACATCGTTGCCACGAAGGTCTCGGGCAACTATGTTACCATCGCGGTCTATAAGCATTATTTGCGGTATCGAACTTATACCATAGGTCTCGCCTGCCAGGTTCTCCGAGTCAATCAACTGTGGGTATTGTATATTCAATTCCTTGACAGCCTTGTCGTGATCCTCTGCATCGTCTGAAACATCGACTCCTACAACAACAACTCCCTTGTCCTTATAGTCGTTGAAAACTCCTATAAGGTTGCTTACGATTTCCTCTCTGCATGGACGACACCATGAGGCCCAGAAATCGACAACTGCAATCTTGCCGTCAATCATGCTCGACAGCGTCGCCGGCTTCCCTGTAGCATAATCAATTCCATTGAGGTCAACATAGTGATGGCCTGGCTGCGTTGACTCACTCGACTTGAGCGACTTGTATATGTCGTCAATCGGCTTGAAGTTCCTGACCACAGGGTCGGCCTCTGACAAGATCTCCTCCAATTCAGAAACCGAAAGGCTCTGGGAGACAATGGTCAACACGTATGCTCCCAAAAGGTCTTTGCGATGTTCGTCATACATATCGAGACACTCCTTTTTCAAGTATTCCTGCAGTTTTGCGTTGGCCTCGTCATATCGGTCAACAATGGCGAGCTGCTCCTCGTCTGACTCGGCTGCATAAATCCCTTCTCGTATGTTTTCACACTCGTCGGCAAGTGCCTGCAGTTCCTCGTTATGAACAAAATCATTCAAGGCGTTGTTGAGTTTGGTGCCGGAAACAACATTACTGTCAGCATCGATTTTAATTTTTCCTGGTTCCAGGAAGAACATAACTGGTGTGTAGCTGGCACCGACAAGGGCAACAATACGGGTTGAATCAACCTCGCCTGAAAATTTCAATTTCCCATTGGTGACATCTGCTGAATCCAGCTCTTCCTCGGTGATGACGTCGTAAAGGTATGCTTTCTCTCCGTTGAAAATGTCAGACACTGTGACATCTACCGTATAGGAGGTACGATTGCATGCGGAGAAACCAAAGATGGTGATGACCGCAACAAAAAGCACACAGAACGTTGATGTTGAATGTTTCATGATTTAAATTTTGCTAATTAGTTATTTTGCAAAAATACGGACAAAAAAGGACTTAAAGAAAAAAAACGTCATTTTTATAAAAAAATAGCGTACCTTTGCACAATTATTTAAGGCTCTATATATATAATGCCACTGAAGGAAAACGAAAGACAAAAAATCACATATATGTTTACAGACTCCACAAAATTCATCGGCGAAGGACTGACATACGACGACGTCCTCCTTGTTCCATCCTATTCCGAAATCCTGCCTCGCGAGGTAACCGTCAGCAGCCGCTTCTCTCGCAACATCACGTTGAAGATGCCGCTAGTCTCGGCTGCAATGGACACCGTGACTGAAGCCGCCATGGCCATCGGCATGGCTCAAGAAGGCGGCATCGGCGTGCTGCACAAGAACATGTCGATAGAGAGCCAAGCCCACGAGGTGCTGAAAGTGAAACGTTCTGAGAACGGCATGATAGTGGATCCTGTAACCCTCCGCAAGGAAGCCCTGGTGAAAGACGCGCTCAACCTGATGCACGAATACGGCATCGGCGGCATTCCTATCGTTGACGAGAACCAGATATTGATTGGCATGGTGACTAACCGCGACTTGAGATTCGAGCGCAACATGGAACGTCCGCTCAGCGAGATAATGATAACCAAGCTGATAACAACCCACGAGGGAACCACCTTCGAGGAGGCTACCGACATTCTGCAACAGCATAAAATTGAAAAGCTGCCTGTGGTGAATGGCAAAGGGCAGTTTGTAGGTCTCATCACCTATCGCGACATCATCAAGACCAAGGAACGTCCGGATGCATGCAAGGATGAGAAAGGTCGTCTGAGAGTGGCGGCGGGCGTTGGCATCACCGCTGACATGATGGACCGCGTCGACGCACTGGTCAAAGCTGGAGTTGACGCTGTGGTTATAGACACTGCCCACGGGCACTCGGTGCGCGTCGTGGAAGCACTGAAAAAGGTGAAAGCCAAATATCCAAACGTCGATGTGGTTGTCGGCAACATAGCCACCGGCGAGGCCGCCATCATGCTGGCTGAAGCCGGCGCCGACGCAATAAAGGTCGGCATCGGACCTGGAAGCATCTGCTCAACCCGAATCATTGCTGGCATCGGCGTACCGCAGCTCACAGCGGTGTGCGAGGTAGCCGGCGCTTTGAAGCAGAAAGGATACGACGTGCCCATCATTGCCGACGGCGGCATACGCTACAGCGGCGACATAGTGAAAGCCCTGGCCGCAGGCGCAAGCTCGGTGATGATTGGCTCTCTGGTTGCAGGCGTGGATGAGGCTCCTGGCGAGACGATCATATTCGAAGGCAGAAAATTCAAGTCGTACAGGGGCATGGGGTCTCTGGAAGCCATGCAAAGCGGTTCAAAAGACCGTTATTTCCAAGACAAGGAGACCGACGTGAAGAAACTTGTGCCGGAAGGCGTGGTAGGACGCGTGCCGTACAAGGGAACGCTGAACGAGGTGCTGTACCAGCTGGTGGGCGGATTGAAAGCCGGAATGGGTTATACCGGCAGCCGCGACATCACCGCTCTGCAGCAGGCCAAATTCATCCGCATCACTGCGGCTGGCCGCACCGAAAGCCATCCTCACGATATTGCCATCACCCGCGAAGCCCCCAACTACTCAAGATAAGACACCATCGTACTACAGCCGCTATAGAATCTATAAATTTGCACAAATGAGAAAAATCCTGACCACCATTGCGCTTGTGGCATTGTCCGCCACCGCATTCTGCCAGAAAGCCAACGACCCCGTGATGTTCGAAGTGAACGGACAAGAGATTCGCAGGTCGGAATTCATGAAAGAGTTTCTTGCATCGATAGGCAAAGACCCCTCGTCTCCCAAAACCGCATGCACTTACGAGAAACGCAAAGCACTGGAGGAATACGTTGAACTGTTTGCCAACTTCAGAGCCAAACTGGCCGACGCGAAAGCTCGCGGCTATGACACCATACCCTCGCTAACCAACGAACTGAAGCAGTACCGCAACGAGCTCGCAGCACCCTATCTGCTTGACTCTACCACGCTGCAGGAACTGCTGCAAGAGGCATACGAGCGCAACCACTACATCATCCACGCCAACCACATTTTGGTGCGCTGCAACGAGAACGCATCCCCTGCCGACACTCTTAAAGCCTACCAACGTGCCATGTCATTATACAACAGTGTGACTAAAGGCGAGGACTTCACCAAACTGGCTAGAGAAGAAGAGCAACGCTCCGAGGACGGTGTGGTGCACGACATGGAGACGTCCAGCACCTACGTCCCTGGCGAACTGGGTTACTTCTCAGTGTTCGACATGATATATCCGTTCGAGACTGCAGCCTACAACCTGAAAGTCGGCGAAATCTCGAAACCCGTACGCACTCGCTATGGGTATCACATCATCAAAATAATAGACCGCAAGTCCTACTACGGGAATACCAAGGTGCAGCACATCTGGGTACGCGGCGGGGCTGACTTGACAACCGGACAAAAGAAGATTGACGAGGCTTACAGACGACTGGAAAGCGGCGAGTCGTTCGACGCGGTGGCACAGAGCCTCAGCGACGACCGCACAACCTACGACGAAGGTGGTCGCCTTCCGATGCTGCCTGTCACAAAGCTGCCTCCCGAGTATGTTGAAAAAACAGCCGGCGGAATGGCGGAAGGGACTTACACAAAGCCCTTCCACACTCGGTTTGGCTGGCATATCGTCAAACTGCTTCACAAAGACACCATACCCCTGTATGAAGACATGGTTTCGATATACAAACAGCGTCTTACACGCGACCAGCGCAACTCGAAACCAAAAGACCGCTTCATAAGCGACGCAAAAAAACGTTACAACTTCAAGGACTTTACCCAAGAGTACGCCAAAGGAAAGAACGGAAAGAAAAGCTCTAAACCAATGGCCAGCTTGGAGCCTCTGATGCGGATACTCAACGACTCTGTGTTTATGCGCCAATGGGACTACGACGAGCAGAAACTGGCAACCAACGAACAGACCCTCTTCTCATTGAACGGCAACGACTACAAACTGACGGAATTTGCGAAATACGTGAAACAGCGCCAAACATCAGAACTGAAACGAGACCACACGCAATACATCAACTCGCGCTACAAGGACTACACCAACGAGATGGTGCTGAAATGCGCCAACGAGAATCTGGAGCGCGACAACAGCGACTTCGCAGCCCTAATCAACGAATACCGCAACGGGCTCATGATTTTCGCCTACAACGAGGAGATGATATGGAAGAAAGCGATGGATGACACGGCTGGACTCAAAACATTCTACTATGCACAACGTGCAAAGAAGGACATAAACAACCCCGACGACTCCAACTATTTCTGGAACACGCGTGCCAGGGCCACCATCGTCACCGTGTCCGACAGCTCTTGCATCGCACCTGCGAAAGCACTGAAACTCGTTGAGAAAGCTTACAAAAAACGCATGTCGCAAAGCGCCATGAAAGAAATGCTCACCAAGGCCGTCAACAAAAAATCGACAGTGAGCAACCCCGTGTCCGTTTTGCTGGAGACCTTCGAAGAGGGTCGTCATTCGGAACTGCTGCGCAACGAATGGAAACCCGGCACTTACGCTCACTCCGCCGAACACGGCTACAAGATATATGTTGTGGAGCAGATAACGAATCCTGGGCTGAAAACTCTTCAGGAAGCCCGCGGATACTATATCACCGACTACCAAAACGAGCTGGAAAAAGAGCTGAACGACCGCCTGCGCCGCAAATACAACGTGAAGATACACCAAGATGTGGTGGACGAGACAACGTATTGATTAATTGCCTGGAAGTGGCACCAGATGAGAGGCATACCCATCCAGCATCCTGACAGCCAAACACTCACATTTGACATCCAAAGTTCATAACACCATAATCGTATTCGCAGCGTCCGCGCTGCTATTTGCCGCCTGCGGCCACAGACAGGATATCGACGTAGTGGCTGAGGCCTGCGGCCACAAGTTGCTTCGCAGTGACCTGGAGGGCGTGGTGGCGGCTGGGCTGTCCATAGAGGACAGCACCACGATAGCCGACAACTACATCAACCAGTGGATTCAACAGACAGTGGTGATGGAACAAGCCCAAAGCGAGATAAACAAATCGTTCGAAAAAGAGCTGGAAAACTATAGAACGACTTTGCTGACCTACGAATACGAACAACTGGTCATAGACCGGACGCTGGACACAACGGTGAGCAACAGCGAGATATCGGCATACTACAACTCGCACCAAGACGACTTCACACTACGCACCAACATACTGAAGGCCATCTACGTTATGTTTGACAAAGACGCCCCGACAGTAAAGACCGTCACCAAGATGATGGCAGCCAACACTATCAGCGACAAGGAGATGGATTACATACAAAAGGCGGCCATGCAGTACGGACGCGACTACAACTTCGACGCTGACACCTGGATTCCATTTTACAAATTCCAAACGATGGTGCCTATCACGACATACAACGAGGAGCTCTATCTGAAGAACAACCGCAACATAGTGATAGAAGACAGCACGAACGTGTATATCGCAAAGATACTGGAGTATCGCCTCAGCGAGCAACTCTCTCCCCTCTCCTACGAGACTGAACGCATCAAGAACATCATCCTCAACCAACGCCGCATCGAAATAATAAAACAGATGCAGCGCAACCTGCTGATACAAGCTGAGCAAGAAGGAAAAATCAAGAAATATAAATAGTGGCCGGCGATTAACAGAACGCGGTCAAAAATTATCCAATAGACAGAAGTTGTAAACTAGCGGGTAGTTATAACGACAATAAAACACCAAACGATGAAAAAGAGATTCCTCATATTATTGCTTTCACTAATCAGCTTTCAATTTGCTTATGCACAAGAAGGCACGCTGGTTGACGGCGTGGTGGCCGTGGTGGGCAAGAGCATCATCAAGATGTCGGACGTGGAGAACAGCTATGTACAGTATCGTCTGCGTCAGGGAAGTGAAAACGCACAGGAGACTCGGTGCATGTTGCTTGAGAACATGATGCTTTCGAAACTACTGCTACACAAAGGCGAGGTGGACAGCGTGGAAGTCACCGACGACCAGGTAGAGCAGGAGGTGCAATTCTATCTCAAGAACTACGTGCGCCAGTACGGCAGCCGCGAGGCACTGCGCGACGCTACCGGTTACACCTACGACGAAATGCACGACATCTTCTTCGACCAACTGAAAAACCGCAAAATAAGCCAGGAAGTGGAATACAAGCTGACGCAGAACGTGACGGTCACACCGCGCGAGGTGTCAGACTTCTACGACAAGGTGAAAGACAGCCTGCCAACCATCCCCGAAAGCTACGAGCTGTCGGAGATAGTCATCTCGCCAGAGGTGTCGGAGTTGGAGCGCGACCGCGTACGCACTGAACTGTCGGGGCTGAGAGAGCGTGTGCTCAAGGGTGAGAAATTCAGCATGCTGGCAACCCTCTACTCGCAAGACCCCGGCTCAACAGCCAAAGGCGGCGAACTTGGGTTCTTCACCCGTGGCGACATGGTGGGTGAGTTTGAGGCAGCCGCCTTCGCCTTGAAGCCCGGTGAGGTGTCGCCCGTGATTGAGACCAAATTCGGATTCCACATACTTCAACTCATCGAACGCCGCGGCAACACCGTGAACGTGCGCCACATACTGATGATACCCAAGGTGTCGTCGGACGACCTGCTAAAAGCACGTATGCGTCTCGACAGTATTGCACAAGAGATACGCAGTGGAAAGATTACCTTCGCCGACGCTGCCCGTCAGTATTCCGACGGTACAAGCAAGGCACAGGGGGGCATAGTAACCAACGAGATGACGTCGTCGAGTCGTTTCACCAAGGAGGAAATAAGCGAGCAGTTCCCAGGCGTATCAGTAGTGGGTGTCGATGTGGGCACGGTGACGAACGCCCTGTCGTTCAAGACCGACAACCAACGCGATGCCTACCGCATAGTACGGCTAGACAAGCGTTTCCCAGAACATAAAGCCAACCTGACCGACGACTACGACCGTATCAGCAATGCGGCACTGCAGGAGAAGAAAGACAAGAAGATAATGGATTGGTCTGCGAAGATGATAAAGAACACATACATCAGGATTGCTGACGAATACAAAGGCTGCACATTCAGGCTGAACTGGACGGGGAAATAAGCCCGGAGCCCTCACTGTGGCATATATTCTCCCCTACTAAAAACATATTTTACAACCATCCGGATCCACCAACCTCATTGGATTCCAGGCACAATAATTGTACGGACTCAGACTTGGATACTTGTCCGCCATTGGATCCACCGATAGCCACAAACTCAGGTCGTAGTTATAATACCTCGCTCCAAAATAGTAATAGCCTGTCTCTGAGTCCTTCTCCTTGCCCGAGAAAGTGTAGCGTTGTTGATATGTGCAGGTTGTCGTGCTCATCGGTAGTGTTAAAGTGTTGCAAATGTAAAAAGTAGTAATACTTTCTCTGAAAACAAGCCATATCCGAAGTGCCGTTTTCTAAATGTTGACACCCACCTTCGGTCAGTGCAAATATACTAATAAAATCCAATCGACGAAAAAAAAGTAATTTTACTGCCTGAAAAACAATCCAACAAGATATTATTTGTATTTTTGCACCAAATTATTGCAAAAAAGGTTGATAAAATTTATCAATGATATTTAATGGAATCTATTGAAAAAAAGATACTAAGGCGCATTCGTGGACGTGGCAGTGGTTCGCTGGTATTCATGTCGGATTTTGCCAATTATGGGACGCCCGCCACAATCAAGACCATCTTTCACCATTTATATACCGACGGGGTGCTTATGCGTCTGGCACAAGGCATATATTACTACCCTAAAAAGGATACGGCACTCGGCCTTGGGGTGATATATCCTTCGATAGACGATATTGCAACGGCGATAGCAAAGCGTGACCATGCCAGGATAGTCCCGACGGGAGCATACGCACTTAACCGGCTGGGGTTGTCAACACAGGTTCCCACGAACGTCGTTTATGTCACTACCGGAACATCTCGCAAGGTGAAGGTCGGCGACGGCAATGGCATACTGTTCAAGCATTCTTCGTCGGGGAAGCTGTTCTCTTTCCAGTCTGACCTTATGATGCTGGCCGTGATGGCAATGAGGGAGATTGGTCAGGAACAGATAACAGACGAACAGGTTGGCATCATCAAGGGGTATCTGGCGGGTGTGCCGCAATCGGAATACAGCCACGATGTGAAGCTGATGCCCATCTGGATAAGACAAATACTTATGAAGAAATGAAACTCACAGACCTTGACATACGCCTGCAACGAGACGTGATCAACAATGTTAGCCAAAAAACGGGGCTCTCACCCGTGAGTATCGAGAAAGACTGGTGGGTGGTGCAGGTATTACGAGCCCTTTTCGAGCTTCCATACAGCAAGAGCCTGTCATTCAAAGGCGGGACTTCGCTCAGCAAATGTTGGCATCTGATTGAACGCTTTTCCGAAGATGTGGACATGGCGATAGACCGTGAATATCTGGGATTTGACGGAGAATTGTCAAAAACTCAGATAAGCGACAAGTTGCGACGAGCCTCCTGTTCGTTTGTTCGGGAACGCCTTAAGCACGACTTGCGCGAGCAGTTGGTCGTACAGGGTATAGACGGTGGCAAGTTTGATGTGACGGTAAACATCACGCCAGTCACCACGACCGACCCAGAAGTGATAAGCATACACTATAGAAGCTTGTTCCAACCAAGTGGGTATATTGCCGATGCGGTAAAGATTGAAGTGAGCGGTCGGTCGATGAACGACCCCGTAGAACCTTGCGCTGTTCGCAGCCTTATCGACGAGCAGTACCCCGATGCGGCTTTTGCCGAGCCTCCAATCGTGACGAGAGCCGTATCAGCCGAACGTACATTTCTGGAAAAGCTATTCCTCATGCATGAGGAGTTAGCCAAGCCTACGGAGCAGATTCGAGTGAGTAGAATGTCCAGGCATTTGTATGATTTGGCTATGATGTCCATGTCTGGTGTGGCCGACAGGGCACTCAGCGATGAAGATTTGTACCGCCGCGTTGTCGAACATAGGCGCAAGTTTATCGGCCTGAAAGATTTCAACTACGACACATTGTATCCCTCATCGTTAAAAATAGTGCCCCCAGAATCAATCTCAGAGCAATGGCGTGAAGACTATAGAATCATGGAGGAACAGATGGTTTATGGCAAAGCCCCCGATTATGACAGCCTCATGTCAACAATCATCACATTGAACGAACAGGTCGCCGCATTGCAGATCTATCATCAGGGGGGCTAACCAATGTTTGCATAATCATATCATCCAATCAAGCAAACTCTTTCGCTCCTTTGCACAATCAAACCATGCACATATCCCCCCAAACACAGTTTTGGTTGAAAGCGCTAGGTTTGAAATCAGGCGCAATGGGATTCGTGTATTCGTTCTGTCAAGAATTACAAATTCTCTTGTTCAACCGTTGCGGATGACACATCCTCAACAACGGGAATTATCTTTAATTTGAGAGATCGTCGTAATAAATCTCATCCGTCCCTATACCACAAATCAGCACTATGCCATACTGCATTAGTTTATGGGCAACAATTGGAAGAAATCGTAAGCTCTGTCGATAACGTCCTTTTGAGTCAAAAGCCCATGAAAACAACATGTTAAAATCAGTTGAAAGCAGCAATCCGTCGAGTTCCTGCGGACATTGTGAATCACACATAAAAACAATTGCTCTTGCAGTTCTCCTATCACGTCCATACAGATATCTGAAATCATCTGGACATATATCGTCCAAAACGCTGTTATTCTTTATGGCATTGGCTATCAGCTTTCGGAAATCGTCATGCGAAATCACATTGCATTTACTATAATTCCGAAACAAATCACCTGTTGAGGACAGAGTCATCTGTAACCCCAACACACTGTCACAGCAAGTTAATATCGGAACATAGTACCCCCGATTAGATATAGACCAGGTTAAATTATCCACAACCTTTTTCATTAGGACCGAATCATTATAGATGGTCGATCTTTCATAAGTTTGCGAAAAAACAACATTCGCAAAAAGAACACATATAAAAAATATTGTATTTTTTTTCATATGAAAGTCTGCTAAATCAATATGTAATGGGGAATCCCTTAATGTTGCTTCTTGTTTTTTGACCGCCCAAATTCATGTGTACCATATTAGCTGTCCGTATTGCCGACAATTCCCCCATTTCAAATTCTCCATATTCATACCGAACACTTAATCTCAAGTGGTTCCCATTATAATCCCCAATGTATTTCGTTTTTGTTCCCAAAGTGAATTCTCCGCAATATATTATTTTTTTCAATAGTACCGTAGAATTATCATATGTACCATTATCCATTTCATAGGAATGCTGCATTTCATGAGCCAGACCAACTACAGGTTTGCGTTTCCATCCATCAAACTCTTCAAGAGATGGATTGTAATTGATTTTGGTACTACTCCCAGTCAGATTTGATATGTTATCCTCGTTTTCAGGTCTAGTTGTGTTTACTGTTTGCGACTTATTTATTGTGTGTTTTTTCTTTGATGTAACAAGTGATTCAATTTGATCGTTCATACCATTTTCTTTTAATGTGTTCAAATCGCTCATAACTTGTGTGGCAAAATCATCATTTCTATCGTATAAAGAACCATCCTTGGTGTATAGTTTTCCGTCCTTGTATTGATAAGAATTACCATCTAAACCAATAATCCATATTTCTCTACCCATTGGATCGACCAACTTCATAGGATTCCAGGCACAATAATTGTAAGGACTTAGACTTGGGTACTTGTCACTCATCGGATCCACGCTCAACCATAATGACAAGTCCGAATTATAGTACCTTGCACCGAAGTAGTGGTAGCCTGTTTCTGAGTCCTTCTCCTTGCCCGTGAAAGAACAATGAATTTGATATGCGGAAATTGTCGTGGTCATCGGCAGAGTCGGGTTGTTGTCAGAGTGGAAAATTTGATTGCTTTCAAGAATTCAATCCTGTCAAGTCGAATTTGAAGGTGGCATCCTCCACCTTCATCTGTTCGAAGAAGGCTATCATATAGATGGGAAAGTATATGACATTCTGCTTCGTATGGAGATTTTCCTGACAGAAAACATAGGCCTTCGGAATGGCATAATCTGGGTTTTCCATAACATTTGAGAGGGCATTGTGCCGGTCGTAATCCTTGCCAGACTTCACTTCAATTGGTAGCACCTGGTTGTCGTACTCCACCACAAAGTCAAGCTCGCCCTGCTTCTTGCTGTTGAAGTAGAAGAGCGAGTGCTCCACTGAAAAACCATGTGCATAGAGTTCTTGCGCCACAAGGTTCTCGAAGATGGCTCCGAAATTGATATTGGGATTTTTGCCGAGCAACCGAGTCTGGATGTTGCCGCCATACATTGCCGCCAGCAACCCAACATCGTTCGCAAACAGTTTAAACAGGTTGCGCTGTTTGTTCAGTAGCAACGGCAGCTGAGGCTCTTCCACATTGTAAGTCGGGATGGCCACACCTGCGTTCTTCAACCACAGGAAACTGTCCTCGTACTTGCTGAAGCGGGCCTTCTCGTTAAGTTTCTTCAAGATAAAGCGCTTGTTTTTAGCATTTAGCTCCGACGGGATGAGGTCGTAAATCTCCTCAATCTCCAACTTGTGCTCTTTGTTGTACTGCGTAATGTCCTTCTTGTATGTCCGGATGATGCCGCGTTGCTCGCGATACACATCGCGCAGGTTGTTCGTGTCCAGATACTTCTGCACGGCAGCAGGCATTCCTCCCACAATCAGGTACAGCCTTATGGCCTCCAGCACCCGTTGGTGGATGAAATCGTCGACTGGACGCCGTTCCTCGAAACATTCGTACAGATGTTCGATGACGTGCGCCCCGATGCCTATGGCAGTGAGAAACTCCGTGATGTCAATCGGATACATCTCAACCTCGTCCATGTATCCCACCGGCACGCTGCGCAGGTCTTCCAGCTCCACTCCCAGCATCGAGCCGCTCATCACATATCGATAGCTTCCCTCGTCCACGAGGAACTTGATAGCGGTGATTATCTCCTTGCATTTTTGTACCTCGTCGAAAAAAATCAGAGTCTTCCCAGGAATCAACGGCTTGCGGACAAATGCCGACAGACGCATCAGAAGGTCTTTTGCACCCTGTCCGTTTTCAAATAATTCTATGGCATCGGGATTCTCCACAAAATTAATCTCAATGAGATTCTCAAAACATTCCTTGCCCACCTTGCGGATAGAGAATGTTTTGCCGACCTGCCTGGCACCCGTAACTAATAGTGCCCGTTTGTCGTGCAGCAGGAATTCACGTATGAATTTGTCTGACTTGCGTTGAATCATAATCAATTGTTTTGGTTTGCAAAAATACTAAATATTATTCAACCATTCACATTTTATATAATTTTAGTATTTTTATTTGTATTTCAACATTTTGAATTCCAGAAAATACACTTTTCCAATACAAATATGCGGTTCTTGTTACACTTTTCCAATATGATTCATCGACGGAAAAAGCACTTTTCCAACAAAGGCATAACTTTTACCGAATCCACCTTGAGAGTGGCCTCCCATGAATAAAACGTAGTGAGATGTCACACATTTTTTCTATTCGATTTCAGCATCATTTCTTACGCTGAAATCGACTGCAAAAAAAGAACAACACCAACAGTATTGTCACCTTCGTCACTTATACGAGTGACTGTTTTTGCTGTACAATCCACAATCCAACCATCGGCAACAGTTTCCCTTCCATCCGGATCCACCAACCTCATCGGGTTCCACAAGCAGTAGTTGTAGGGACTCAAACTCGGGTACTTGTCACTCATCGGATCCACCGATAGCCACAAACTCAGGTCGGAGTTATAATATCTCGCTCCAAAATAGTAATATCCTGTTTCTGAGTCCTTCTCCTTGCCCGAGGAGCCCGACCTGTTTTCAAGCCTTTTTCGGGGGCTAATATTGGCATTTATATATGTGAATTGCGGTTGCATTTATTCCAACACATCAAGCTCTTCATTAAATCATGTCAATGTATATTAAAACGTATAATTAACAAACAGAGGCGTGTGTGTTCGAAGTGACACTTCTTTTATCTTGTTCAGATTTTCATTGGCCATTTTCAAACTTCTCTCGAAATAGGATTTGTATCCAATATTTTCACCTGGATTACATTCACATGACCAAGCAAGATAGTAATATTCACCTATGATTAATCCATTATTACTTTTTGAATACACTTCTCCACCTATGATTGGGATTTGATTATTCTCAGCAATTTCTAAAAATTGACTGGCATAATATATATTAAGAACATAATCGTCTATGTTATAGTCATCGTAAAGACTAATACCATACTGCTTTAGAAACTCTAATGGTTGCAATTGTTCCATCTGTTATTTTGTATTGAGAAAACGATGGTTGATCAATCCTCTACCATCTTTAATGTATTCGAATGTTCCAGTATATCCATTATACCCACCTCTCATTGTAAGCCAATGGTACTTTTTGTGGTCGCCCCCCTTTTTTACTGAATATTTCCCAAAGGCAGAGGCATATGTGTCCACAGAGGATGGAAAACCGTGCAGATTCTTATCTTTTGCCATGTCTTTTAAAACTTTCTCAGTATATTTGGCATTCTTAAAAAATGTTCTGGCTTTGTATTTTGAGTACGACTTTAATGCAGATTTTCCAATACCAGACATAATACCACCGGTGACAACAGTCAAAGTGACATCAACAACGGCTTCCGTAACCGGATATTCCCAAAAGGATGATGCGCTTTGATGAATACTTTGAACGATAGGATTTTGCATAGTTCGCTCAAAATCCGTTAACGTTTCTGTGACAGTGACTTCTCTTAATGGTATTGAGCTGTGTTTATGACCATACTGGTCACCGTACATCATCATATCTTCCCCCTCCGCAATCATTGTTGTTGTTCTGCCAAGATATGTCTCCCCATCTTTTAAATCAGATTAAGAATGAACATTCGCATTCCAATGAACATGTCCATCCCGATCTTTATACCAATCCGTATTGGTTTCCAACTCCGCACCATCCGGGTCAACCAGCTTCATCGGGTTCCAAGCGCAGTAGTTGTATGGCGACAGACTTGGGTACTTGTCTGACATTGGATCCACCGATAACCATAGACTCAGGTCGGAATTATAATACCTCGCTCCGAAGTAGTGGTAGCCTGTCTCTGCATCTTTCTCTTTGCCCGTGGATTTCGGTCTAAAAATAACGGTATTTTCAGGCCTTTTGGAGGGTCTGAAATAGGCGTTTATACATGTGGATTTCTGGTACATGCGTCTTCACTTTTGCCATTACTTACCTTCATCGGAAGTGCCAGATTCCAACTCCGGCACAACTGGTTTTGGGGTCTTAGATTAGTACCAATTATTATAAAAGTGTTCTTCATCCATATTATTAATCCAATCTATCAAACTCTCACGGTACACCTCATTCGCCGAAAAAAATTGCATAGCCCTATCTATCATGTTATTCTTGTAATCTCCCCGTGCAATGCAAATAATGAAATAATCCATTAATACATTAATATCCGAAGTGTCCACCGACAACAGTTTTCGAGCGTAAAAGGTGGAGTCCGATGGAAAATCCATGTCATAGCTTGCCCTAAATTGGAATTCCATATCTTCAATAAGCGTATTAATGGTTGAATCCCTTGCTTCATAGTCATTCTGACTATTATACTTCCTAATTAATGTTGTTTTTAAAATGTAGTTTTTTCCAAAAGGGGATGACAACCCATATTCATACGGCAACTGCTCAATCAAGGACAGCGCTTCATCATATCGCTTCAAACTATTAAGCATGCTTATTTTCAAATCCTTGACCATGTATGATTCTGCATATAAAGTGTCATGAAGATTGCAGTAATCCTGAAACTCTATGCAAGAATCAACAATGGGCAACAACTTGATTAGACAATTTGTATCGTGAGTGTTTCTCCAATCAGACAGCCCATTGTCTATTGTATGTTTATAACCCTCTATAATATCTCGTCGATTGTGTTCTGCACACCCCGTGATCACAACTAACGCCAAACCAATTGCTATAAGTCTTTTCATCTTTTTCAGTTAATTTGTTATTCTAAACCTTGTATAATGAGGAAATGGTAATATTGCATGAAAAACAAAACAACCTCCGTCTGTTGTTTTCCAACTACCTCTACTTCTTATTTCAAGGGATTTATTCTTACTTAATAAATCAGAAGATATATAAAACTCATGACGGATGCTATTGTTATGTCCCAAACCATCTATGAACTCAGCACGATTAGGTTGCTGTAATTGTTCTAGAAGTTTGTTTCCTCCATATGAGGCCGACACAATATCGGAATATGTTACTCGACTGAAACTACCCGACGTCCTGCTTTCTGTTTGTATGCCAACATTAAATCCATTGAATTTTTTTCTTCCATTTCCAAGAATAGTTGATTTAATGGAGATTTCAACAGTCATTTTTGCCTTTGCTATCATATAATGATATGCGCCACCGTAATCTGTTGAGTTGAGATATATCTGACCGAGTCGTGTTATTGATTTCTTAGAATATTTATCACAGAACCCGAATCTTGAAAGGAGTGCATGGTCGTCCCCTATATACTCACCATTCTTTTCTTTTACATCACTTTGTTGACAAACGTTATTATCCCAGATAATTTCTCCTTTCCCATTTTTATACCAATCCAAGTTGTCCAAACATTCCTCCCCATTCGGATCCACGAGTTTCATCGGATTCCAAGCACAATAGTTGTATGGCGACAAATTTGGGTACTTGTCCGACATAGGATCCACACTCAACCACAGACTCAAATCAGAGTTGTAGTACCTCGTCCCGAAGTAGTAATAGCCTGTTTCTGAGTCCTTCTCCTTGCCCGAGAAAGAACAATGAATTTGATATGCGGAAATTATCGTGGCCATCGGCAGAGTCGGGTTGTTGTCAGAGTGGAAAATTTTGAAAATTTTTCTTTGAAAACAAAGCTATTGGGTACATGTTTTTTCTTTTCACAAACACTCGCTTTGGACACTGCAAATGTACAAATAATTTCCGTGCGACGAGAAAATCATAAGATTTCGTCCCTGAGTTGTCTTATTTTCATCCCACATTACTTTGATTGTTCTCTTACTTTTGTCTCAGTTTTGCTTACTTTTCTCTTAGACTGCTCTTGCTTTGGACCTAGCAAGATAGTACCTATTACCAGGCTGGTGATAGGCTAGTAATAGGCTAGTGCTTACTTTTCCACTACATTTGTGTTGGTTGTTGTCAGGTTTTGTTTTGCCATTGGGGAGAGAGTTCACCTGACAGCTGGCGGTAAGTGTTTTTTAATGTTTTGAGAAAAAGTAGTAACTTTGCAGCAACTTTTACAGGCGACGGAAGTGCGCCTTCATTGAACAGGAATAAACGAAAAGCAGGACATGGAACAGGTGTCAGACAAAGGGGCCATAGACAATCTTGTGGCGAAATACGGTGAACTGAAGGGCGAGGTAAACAAAATAATAATAGGCCAGGACGAGGCTGTGGAGAGCCTACTGACGGCTGTATTTTCTGGCGGGCACTGCCTGCTGGTAGGAGTGCCTGGCCTGGCCAAGACGTTGATGGTTAACACGCTGTCGAGAGCTCTTGGGTTGACATTCAGTCGCATACAGTTTACCCCAGACCTTATGCCGTCGGACATCACTGGGACAGAAATACTGGACGAGAGCCGTCAATTCAGATTCATAAAAGGGCCTGTGTTTGCAAACATAGTGCTGGCGGACGAGATAAACCGTACGCCGCCGAAGACGCAGGCGGCACTGCTGGAGGCGATGCAGGAGAAGGTGGTGACGGTGTCGGGCAAAGGCTACAGGCTGGAGGAGCCGTTCTTTGTGCTGGCGACGCAGAACCCCATAGAGCAGGAGGGCACCTATCCCCTGCCCGAGGCACAGCTGGACCGTTTCATGTTTGACGTGCGCCTTGACTACCCGACGTTCGAAGAGGAGATGTCTATAGTGAAGGAGACGACGGTGGACAATGGGTCTGATGTCAGGGTGGTGCTGTCGGCAGAGGAGATATCCATGTACCAACAGACGATACGCAGAATGCCGGTGGTGGACAACGTGTGCGAGTATGCGGTGAGGCTGGTGACGGCGACACGCCCGACGGGTAAAGGGGAGTCGCTGGCGGACAAATACATCTCGTGGGGAGCTGGGCCGAGGGCGTCACAATACCTGATTATCGGGGCGAGGACGCATGCTGCGCTGCGAGGGAAATACTCACCGGACATAGAGGACGTGAGGGCTGTGGCCCACAACGTGCTAAGACACCGCATAGTGAGGAACTACTATGCGGAAGCTGAGAACATCTCGACCGACGAACTGATTGGGAAGCTGGTGAGTGGAAATTGAGAATTGTGAATTGTGACATGTGAATTTGGGGATGGAAATTGAGAATTAAATCCAAGATAGTCTTGCAAAGCACGCTTTATTGAATATGAAAAGAACTATAATCATTGCGTTCCTGTTTTTCTCCGTTTTTCACCTTTCTCCATTTATGCTGCACGGGCAAACCGGGCTGTATGTGGCGAGTGCAAAGCCCGTGAAGGACATGAAGAAGGTGCTGGCGACATATCCAGAAACATTCTACCTGGTGATGGAGTTTGGCAAGGACACGACGCTGACACTAAGCGACCTGGACATGCTGGATTCGGTGTACAACTATGCGTTCCAGAACCGCGAAAACCCGAACTTCTACACGATGACGGTGGAGGGTTACGCGGACGGTGACGAGCAGATGATGGAAGCTAGGTGCAAGGCGGTGTATGACTATTTCTGCCGTCGCAGCTACACGCCGTTCCCTGTGAGGATTTCGTACAATCCGATACACTGCTCGTGCCACGGAGACACGGTGGAGATGCTGCGCTACGAGGTGCCAGCGACTGTGAACGTGCTGAATATGGCAGACCTGCCCGATAGCCGCCAGACGCTGAACAAGACGATACAGCTGAAGGGTAACGTGCTGGTGACGTTCAAGAACAATCCAGACGAGTGCATAGGGACATCGAGGGGGTGCTTCCTGCCCGCCAACGACACAGTTATACATGGTTACTACGCCTCGCTGGCGCTACAGAAGGGGTCGGTTTATGCGGTGGAAAACACTAAAGACACCTGTCCGCCCGAACTGGAAATAAAGATAGAGGAACACCTCGACTACAAGGAGATAGTGGAACGGTACTCGCTGATACCACATCGGAAATACATCATTATACAGGCGGGATACATAGTGCTTCACAGCAACTCGAGCCGCAAAGTGGGCGAATGCTCGGCCACACTGCCCGACTCGATATACGTGCGGTTTCCGTTCACGCCCGAACAGTGGGCTGGGAAGCTGCGCATATTCTCGAAGAAAATGAACAACAAGGGGCAGCTGGAATACAAGGCCCTCTCGACGAAGAAGCTGAAATCGAAAGACAAGACTAAAATCACGGTGCAGTCGGCCATCAACGCGACACAGTTGGACACCGTGTACCTTGGGAAACGCATACAGCCGGACGAGCTGGGCAGCTATTTTTACCCGGCGATATCGGAGGTGGAAGAGGGTTCGTTTGAGTTTGGCGGAAGATACTACAAGGCTTTCAAGGTGAACAAACACGGCGACTACGAGATAAAGCCGGCGATGCGAGACCTGTTCCGCATAATAGAACAGGAAGAGGAGGAAGATGAGATACCGCAACCGACGAAGAAACCCAAGAAGGGTGCGGACGAAGAGATATAGTTAATTTTGAAAGTTGAATAAATGGCATATTTGCAGACAGACGTGACGAAGGTCACAACGCGAGTGCTTCAGAACATGAAGCTTCACAACGAAAAGATAGCGATGCTGACGGCTTACGACTACTCGATGGCGAAGCTGCTGGACGACGCAAAGATAGACATAGTGCTGGTGGGCGACTCGGCGGCGAACGTGATGCAGGGTTACCAGACGACGCTGCCTATCACATTGGACCAGATGATATTCTACGGAGCGTCGGTGGTGAGGGCGATAAAGCGCGCCTTGGTGGTGGTGGACATGCCGTTCGGAACCTATCAGGGCAACTCGAAACAGGCGTTGGCGTCGGCCATCCGCATCATGA
>JAEEGG010000714.1_pt1 | contig 98455 bp, 72 predicted proteins | sample 9134161 | NCBI WGS metagenome assembly JAEEGG01 (sample SAMN16246543, study PRJNA631951) | gut metagenome | biome: gut microbiome; feature: rumen; material: CR-attached | host: Bos | place: Iran: Karaj | collected 2018-10
TCTGGCGTTCTATCTTCCACTTGTCATTGTCGCTTGTGGAATCGGTCACGAAATGCGTTTCCCACTCTCCGGACAAGGCCATATACGACCGGCTTGCGTTGGCACGAACCACATAGTAGCCACCGCCAACGGGCACGAATGTCACCTGCTGGGGCTTCGTTGCCGATGCGTCTTCCAGCTTGGCAATGCCGTCTGAGCCTCGCTTTAGGTGGAGGCCGCTGCTGTGCATGAGGTAAGTGCGGGTAGGCTGTGTGAACTGGGACTGCGCAGAGGCCATAAGGCTGATGGCAGTCAGTACGATAAGTGATGTCATTTTCATGCGATATAGTGATTCATAATTGATGCTGTTTCGGTGTTATAATACTATCTTCTTTCCATTCACTATATAAATGCCGTGTGTAGGGTTAGTTACTTTTTGCCCATTCAGTGAATAATACACATTTTCGCCCTTGGTTGAAGGGGTGGAGGCCATGTTTCTGATGCCTGTGGGCTTGGTCAGCGACAGGGTCACTTTTATATCGTTTTGACCTGCCTTCAGGAAGGTGCGCAGCTGGCTTTCCGATAGCCCGTCGATATGTCCCAGACGTGTATAGCTCCAGGAGTTGGAACCGTAGAACAGACAGATATTGCTGCCGTTGTAGAGAATCACGTCGCCGGGCTGAGCCGTCATCTGCTGGTTGCTGGTGGGCAGGGAGAAGCCTAATGCTCCCCAAATCTCAAAGCCGCCGCTGCTGTTGAGCGTCATGGTGACATCCCCCTGCTGTAACTTTGCAATAAGAATTTGGACTGCGTCATTATCAACCAGTGTCACGCTTTGTGTCTGTTCGCCGACGGTGATGTACATCTTATCCGCAGAAGTATCTTCATCAGAGAAATTCTGCGTCTTGAGCCAGCTTTCTATCAGTGAGGCGCGATTGCCGTGGTTGCTGGCTTTAATCCACAGTGCATCGCCCATCCATGTGACATCAGGCAACAGTCGCTTGGCATCTGCCACCACACCGCTGATGCCGCTCGAATGACTTGATACAATTATGCCGACATGCTTTTCTGACATCTGAGAAGCACTCTGGAAGAGGTAGGTCTGCATGATGGCCGCCATCTGGCTCCACCACAGCGGGGTGACAATGATGATGTTTTTGTAGTCGTTGAGTGATGTGGTTACAGGGTCAATGGGCGGGTAACTGCCGGCATCGTTGGGATTGGCTTTGATGGTATTCAGCAACTGTGTACCGAGGGCATAGTTGTTTGCCTCGTACCTCAGTCCCTTTTCGGCAGGCCGGATTTCGAGGACGTCGGCCTCAATCTGACCGGTCAGTGTATTTACTATCTCGCGGCAGTTGCCTGTGTAGCTGTAATATACCACAAGTGTCTTGCCAGTATTGGCAGGCCCCTCCGCTTTTACTTCATTGTCGGAAGAGCAGCAGCTGAAAAACAGCGTTGCCAAAGACAGCAGAATCTGTTTCATCGTTATTTTTGTTTTTTGAATATAAGTTTCATCGTCTCCGGGTCGAGTGGCTTCATGGTTGGCAGTCTGAGGCTTTTCACCATGTGGAGCGTACCTGTCTTGTATTTCTGGAAATGGTCTGTTTTTAGGTGCTGTTGATAGACCTCCTCCGAAGCGTAGATTTCAAGGATGCGAATCTGTGTGGAGTCCTCCGCGCTCTGCATCGGGAAGAGACAGATGACACCGGGCTCACGCTCCATGCTAAGGCGGTCCACCTCGTTGGCAATGGCCAGATATTCGTTGAGATACTGAGGATAGACCTCAATCTCGGCAATGCGGACTATCACGCCCTTAGCGAAACCGTTTGCTGCTATCATAAGACCCAGCAATAACATTGAACATTGAACATTGAGCATTGAACTCTAAACTCTAAACTGTCAACTGTCAACTATAAACTGTCCTTCAGCACCTGCACGACTTCGTCACGATTCAGGATGTAATAGCCGCCCTGGCAGATGGGGCAGGCGTCGGCCATGCCTTCAATCAGCTCCGGCTTGGCGCCGCAGTCGGTGATGTTCATCGCCAGTCCCAGCTCGCGCATCCACTGTTCCATCGTCTCAAGACCTTCCATTGCAATCTGCTCGTCGGTCTTGCCTTCTGCCGACACGTTCCATACGTTCATGGCCAGACGCTTGAACTTTTGCACGGCATCGGGCGACTTGCGGATGAGCAGACGGTAGTAGGCACCGCTGACGGCTGCGAGTGTATGACCGTGCGTGGCATCGGTAAAGGCGGCTACGGCCTGTCCCAGCATGTGCACCATCCAGTCGGTGGCTTTTGCGCGGTCGATGAGGGTGTTGAGTGCCCAGGTGGCTGTCCACATGATGTTGGAGCGAGCCTCGTAGTCCTCTGGGTTGACATTAGCCTTGCGTGAACTTACGATGAGTGAACGCATCAGTCCCTCTGCGATATAGTCGCTGGTGTTGTCGTCGGTGCCGGAGAGATACTGCTCCAGGATGTGACTCATTATGTCGTAGATGCCGGCCACCATCTGATACTTGGGAACGGTGAAGGTGAAGCGGGGATTCAGGATGGCAAAGTCGGGATTGCGGAAGTTATAGAACATCTTGCGGTTTTCCGAGTGACTGGAAATCACCGAACAGCTGTCCATCTCAGAACCTGTGCCTGCCATCGTCAGTACACAGCCTACGGGAATCCAGCGGCAGGTCATCGGCTGCCAGTTCTTGAAGTAATACTCCCAGGGGTCGCCATCGTACCAAGCGCTTCCGGCCACGGCCTTACAGTAGTCAACAGTGGAACCGCCGCCCACGCCAAGGATGAAATCGACGTTCTCCTGGCGAGCAGTGCGGGCACCCTCCAACACCTTCTCGATAGTAGGGTTGGGCATCACACCGGCAATCTCCACCACCTCGCAGCCAGCCTTTTTCAGTTCGGCCGTCACCTGGTCGTAGATGCCGTTGCGCTTGATGCTGCCGCCGCCATAGCAGAGCATCACCTTCTTGCCGTAGTGGGTTAGTTCTTCACTCAGTTTGCTCAAAGAATCCTCACCGAAATGCAACTTGGTTGGATTGTGGAATGTAAAATTGCCTAACATATTCTATGCTTTTTAAAGTTTTCGGATGCAAAATTACGGAGTTTAACCGAAAAGAGTGTTACATAAACCGGATAATCATATACCAATTTCGCAGAAAGTGGTTGTAAAACATAAAATAACTACCATTTTTTGATGGCGCTGATGTGTTTTTTTGTAATTTTGCTGCGAATATGAGGAAAATTCTGAGAGTTGACAGTCCCAACGATTATGCACGATTTGTGGAAGCTCCTGTGTTGCACCCACTGGTCAGCATCATCCATTATGACGAGTTGGCGCCTTTTCGTCACAGCCTGAACAACTATGGCGTGTATGGGTTGTTCATCCAGCGTCAGTTCCCCCATAATCTCTCTTATGGCATGCGGAAATTGCAGGTGAGCGATGGTTCCATCATTGCCGTGGAGCCCGGTCAGATAGGCGGCTTGGAAGACAACGGCGAGCGCATCTCGTTGTGCGGTTGGGTGTTGTTGTGGTCGCCCGAACTGTTGCACGGCAGCGAGTTGGAGCGTCAGATAGACCGCTATCAGTTCTTCTCGTATTTCTTTGATGGCTCGCTGCGCATGGAGCCCGGCGAGTGGCTCTGTATCACGCAGTTGGTGGCGCAGATGCGACAGGAGTTGCAGACGCACGAGGATTCGCCCTCTTTGCGAAAAGTGCTGCAGGCTTATCTGCGTCTGATACTGGAATACTGCAACCGCATCTATCTTCGCCAAATGTCCGAAGGGGAGACTGGCAACAGCGATCTGCTGAAACGCTTTCATGATTTGCTACAACAGTATTTTCGGGAGAACAGACAGTTGGCAAAGGGCCTGCCGACAGTGACCTGGTGCGCCTCAGAATTGGCTTATTCGCCACGCTACTTAGGCGATATCATCCACAAAGCCACCGGCGGCACGGCTATCGGCTACATCCACAACTACATCATCAATCAGGCGAAAAGTCTGCTGATGCAGGGGCATAACATCAGCGAGACCTCCCGTCTGCTGGGATTTGATTTCCCACACCATTTCACCCGCATGTTTAAGCGTATCACAGGTCTGACACCCAGTGAGTTTTTGGGTAAATAAGCGGGTGTTCTTAACTTTTCTTAATATAAATCGAACAAAAAGAATTGTTTTTCTAGATAAACACGTAAAAATAGAAAAATGTATCGTACATTTACGCCAAAATTTAATACCGGAAAGACATGAATAAATGTTTCTGCGGATACAATCCGCGAGGAACGAACGGGACAGCCACTTAGACAATGCCTTTTACGATGCCGTCAACGGAAAGGATTAAACTACAACGGGACAGCGACCTTGCAACGACATTACAGACAGTTCGCTCGTTGCGGACTTCGAGTCCGCTCATTACGGACAAAGAGTTCGCGCGTTGCGGACAAAAACTTTCTCTTAATTCCCTTGGCGGTTTGCTCATTTATTCGTATCTTTGCACTCGTTATGACAGAACAGGAGATATTCAAGAAGGAAGCTGAGAACGGCTATACGGTGTGTTTTGCAGAACAATGCCCTTTGAAGGAGCAGTGCCTGCGCTATTTAGTGGGTCGGCAGATGCCCGACACCATGAGTTTTTATCATTGTGTGAATCCTCGCTATCAAGATGTGGGAACAGAACGCTGTTCGCTCTTCCGCAATTCAAAGAAGGTGAAGTTTGCGAAGGGTATGATGCATATCTTCAATGCCGACATGCCTCGTCGTGTGGAGCCGTATGTACGTCAAGGACTCATCAGTATGCATTGTCGTACCTATTATTATGAGTATCGCAACGGCACACGCCTCATTTCTCCCGCAATACAAGAAGACGTGCGCAGTCTGTTTCGCGAGGCTGGTTGGAAGGAGGAAGTACACTTCGACGGTTATGTGGAGGATTATGAATGGTAGAATTAAGCTTTTGCTTAATCGTGCCACGCAGAATCTACTTTCCGACGCAGAAGTGCGAGAAGATGTTTTGGAGGACTTCGTCGGAGGTGATGGTGCCGCCGGTGATTTCACCCAGATGCTGAAGACACAGGCGCAGGTCCTCGCTGACGAGGTCGGTGGAAATGCCCTGATGCAGGGCGTCGGTGGCGCGGCGCAGATCACCAAGGGCCAGTTCCAAAGCCTCTTTGTGACGGGCGTTGGAAATGACGGTGGACGACTGCTCATCGCCGGTGGTTTGCAGCAGCTGCTCCTTGAGGGCATCGATGCCGAGTCCGTTGATGGCCTGGAAATGCTCGCTCTTATTGAGGATGCGGATGACACACTGGTCGGCGCGCGGGGTGAAGTCAGGGTAGGGCACACCGGGTTCCGTGACAAGGAGTATGATACGGGCACGCTCTGCGGCGCGCAGCGAACGCTCGATACCCATCTGCTCCACCGTGTCGCTGGTGTGGCGCAAGCCGGCAGTGTCGATGAAGCGGAAGAGACGGCCTCCGATGGTGACGGTGTCCTCCACAGTGTCGCGCGTGGTGCCCTGTATGTCGGAGACAATGGCGCGGTCGTCACCGAGCAGTGCGTTGAGCAGTGTGCTCTTGCCCACGTTCGGTGCGCCGAGGATGGCCACGGGGACGCCCTCCTTGATGGCATTGCCCTCGCGGAAGGAGCTGATGAGCAGCGAGATATGCTTGTCGAGAGCGCCGATGAGCGTGAAGAGCTCGCTGCGGTCGGCAAACTCCACATCCTGGTCGGAGAAGTCGAGCTCAAGTTCCATGAGCGATGTGAGACGGAGCAACTGGTCGCGCAGCTGGTGCAGCCGTGTGGTGATACCGCCGCGCAGTTGTGACAGAGCCAGACGGTGCTGCGAAGCGTTCTCGGAGGCGATGAGGTCGGCCACGGCTTCTGCCTGCGAGAGATCCATCTTACCGGCGAGGAAGGCACGCTTGGTGAATTCACCCGGCTGGGCAAGACGGGCTCCTGCCGCGCAGAGAGCGTCCAGCACACGTTGCAGGATGTAGCGCGAACCGTGACAGGATATTTCGACAGCATCTTCGCCGGTATAGCTGTGTGGAGCACGGAATATGGAGACCAACACCTCGTCGATGAGGTTTGAGGTTTGAGGTTTGAGGTTTGAGGTTTTGTCAATGATGTGTCCGTAGTGGATGGTGTTGGGACGGGCGCTGGTCAGGTCCTTGGAGAAGATGCCGGAAGTGATGCTCATGGCATCGGGACCCGATACACGGACGATACCGATGGCACCTCCCGTAGCTGTGGCTATGGCGCAGATTGTGTCAGTCATTTAAATGCGCTTGAGGACAAGTGTGATGAGGTCGTCAATCTGCGTCTTGTAACCGGTGTTCGCCTCCTTGGCGTAGCGGTTGGCCACCACCATGCAGCATGTCATAGCCCTGTGGCCGAGGATGGCGGAGAGACCGGCAAGGGCGGACGACTCCATCTCGAAGTTGCATATCTTCATGCCTTCATAGCGGAACGACTCAATCTTGGCATTCTGCCCGGGGTCCTGGATGCGCAGACGTATCTGGCGTCCCTGCGGGCCGTAGAAACCGCCGCAGGCACAGGTGATGCCGCGCACCATGTCGTCGGCTGCAATGCGCTCTATGAGTCCGGCATCCGCCACAGCGACATACGGAGCGCCCTTCTGCGGGCTCCAGTTCATGTGGGCGGTGAAGGCCTTCTCCAGAGCAAGGTCGCACACGCGGTCACGGTCGCCGTAGTAGTTGAGCAGTCCGTCGAAACCGATGCTCTTGACCGAAGCGATGAACGTGCCGAGCGGTGTCTCGGGCTGAAGGCCGCCGCAGGTGCCGATGCGCACGATGGTGAGCCGGCGCAGAGAGGGATTGTCCTCCCGCGTGTTGAAATCGATGTTGGCGAGGGCATCCAGTTCGTTGACAACGATGTCTATGTTGTCGCAACCGATGCCGGTGGACAGCGCTGTGATGCGTTTGCCCTCATAGGTGCCGGTGACGGTGTGGAACTCGCGCGACTGCACCTCGCACTCAATACTGTCGAAGTGGGCTGCCACAGTGGCAACGCGACCGGGATCGCCCACAAGGATGATGCGGTCGGCTAGTTGCTCGGGGCGCAGATGGAGGTGGAAGATGCTTCCGTCCTCGTTGATTATCAATTCGGAAGGTGCGTATTTCATGGCGTGAAGATGTTTATCTGTCCAGCAGTGCGGCCCGGATGTTCTTCTCCAGGGCGTGCAGGTCGGAGACGGCCTGCACCACATCTGCCTCGAGAGCGAGGATGCGCGTGGCAAGGCGGTTCTTCTCCGATGCGGTGGCCTTGGCGTACTGCTCACGCATGGAGGCAAGTATCTTCGAGTCGGTGTCCAGAGCCTCCTTCTTCTTGAGCCACTGCTCCGCCATCTTGCGGGCGTTGGCATCTTTGAAGTGGGAGAGGGAGGTGTAGGTGAGACGGTCGTTCACGACGAACTCGAAATCCTTCTTGTAGGCCTGTTTCTCGCCTTCCTGAAGGCTCTGCTTGCGCTTCAGCGCTTCTGCCACGGCATTCTGGTCGGTCCACGTGTCGCGTATGCTGTTGATGCGCGAGAGACTGTTGATGCGCTCTTCACCGATTTCGTCCACGTTGTAGGTGGTGCGTGAAACAGGCGGTATGAAGGTGTAGATGCACACCATGCCGGAGTCCTGTCCGCGGTCGGTGACGAAGGTGCCCAACTGGTTGAAATCGTCCACGATGTAGAGGTAGTCGTTGGCCTCGGAATTGAACGGCATGCCGATATTCTCGGGATTGAGATAGCGACCGCCGTCGGCATCGTAGCGTGTCATGTAGATGTCCAGTCCGCCCAGTCCGTTCTCATTCTCTGCGGCATAGTAGAGTGTGATGCCGTCGGAGAGCATGAAGGGGAAGCGCTGCTGCAGGTCGTTGTCGGGCAGTCCCTTGAGTTGCGCCTCCGCTGTCCATTCGCTGCCGATGAGGTCGTGTTCGAAAAGACGCAGGCGGCCGTCCGCAGCGCGCTGTGAAAGGATGTGTCTGTTGCCCAGCTGCGACACGAAACCGTCGGCAGAGACGGTGCCCGTCTCGTTGGCTGCCTGGTTGAGATGCTGGAAGAGCTCGTCGAACGACACCACCACGGAATCCACAAAGGTGATTTGCGCCGTGGAGAGGCGTGCCAGTTGGAGTTTCTCCTCACGAGCCTGCTCGGCCAGTTCCTCCGGCGTGGGCTTCTTCTTTTTCGCCTTTCTCCGCTGAGCGTTCATGCTCAGCGAGAGAAGGGCGATAAGTGTCAGACAGACAATCTTTTTCATGTGCTGTATTCTTACTTGTTGCTAAGATACTCGTCCATAGCCTTTGCAGCGCGACGTCCGTCGCCCATAGCCAGGATCACCGTAGCGCCACCGCGCACGATGTCACCGCCGGCAAAGATGGTGGGGATGTTGGTCTGCATGCCTTCGTTCACCACGATGGTGTTCTTGCGTCCGAGTTCCAGACCGTCGATAGACGTGGGAACGATGGGGTTGGGGCTCACACCGACAGCTACGATAGCCTGGTCGATGGCAATGGTCTCAGTGGCTCCGGGAATGGCAACAGGAGAGCGGCGACCGGAAGCGTCGGGCTCGCCCAGTTCCATCTTCTGCAGTACCACCTCAGTGACATTACCCTTGTCGTCAGCATGATATTCAATGGGGTTGTGGAGCGTGAGGAATTCGATTCCCTCCTCCTTAGCGTGCTTCACCTCCTCCAGACGGGCAGGCATCTCCTCCTCGGAACGACGGTATGCGATGAATACGCGCTCTGCGCCGAGACGCTTTGCCGTGCGGCAGGAGTCCATAGCGGTGTTGCCGCCGCCGACCACCATCACGCTCTTGGCCTTCTTGACGGGCGTTGCGTATTCGGGGTTGGAAGCATCCATGAGGTTGACACGTGTGAGGTACTCGTTGGACGACATGATGCCGTTGGAGTTCTCACCGGGAATGCTCATGAAGTTGGGCAGACCGGCACCGGAACCTACGAAGATGCCCTGATAGCCTTCGTTCTCCAAGTCCTTGACAGTGATGGTCTTGCCCACCACGCAGTCCTTCACGAAGTTGACACCGATCTGTCTCAAGTTCTCTATCTCCACGTCGACGATGGCGTTGGGAAGACGGAATTCGGGAATGCCGTATTTCAGCACACCGCCGATCTCGTGCAGTGCCTCGAAGACAGTGACGTCGTATCCGGCCTTTGCCATATCGCCGGCGAAGGAGAGGCCGGAAGGACCGGAACCGATGACGGCAATCTTCTTGCCGTTCTTAGGAGCCACTTCGGGCAGTGCCATCTTACCGCTCTCGCGCTCGAAGTCGGCAGCGAAGCGCTCCAGATTACCGATAGCCACAGCGGGCTCCTTCATCTTGAGGTGGATACACATGCTCTCGCACTGCTTCTCCTGAGGGCATACACGGCCGCAGACAGCGGGGAGTGCGGATGTGGACTTCAGGATGCGGGCGGCGTTAAGGAATTCGCCTCTCTCGATGTTCTTGATGAACGAGGGGATATTGATGCTCACGGGACAGCCCTGCATACAGGTGGGGTTGGCACAGTCGAGACAGCGCTTGGCTTCCGTCATGGCCTGCTCCACGGAGAGACCGGTGTTGACCTCCTCCACACGTGTTGTGGCACGGTAGACGGGATCCAGTTCGGGCATCTTGCAGCGCTCGATAGCGGTGCGCTCCTTTGCCTTCATGGATTTGCGGAGCTCCTCACGGTAGGGGGCGTTGCGGTCGATGAGTTCGGCAACGGGTGTCGTGGTGTCCATATTCTCAGCAGAATAAGTCTCCTTCTTCTGCTCTTTCTTGTCTGAGCAGCAGCATGTCTTGGAACCGTTCAGGGCAGCCTCGTACTGAGCCATAGCCTCGGCCTCTTCTGCCTTGAAGGCACCGCCGCGCTGCAGCATCTCGTTGAAGTCCACCTGATGGCCGTCAAACTCGGGACCGTCCACGCAGACAAACTTCGTCTTGCCGCCCACGGAGATACGGCAGGCACCGCACATACCTGTACCGTCCACCATGATGGTGTTGAGCGATACGTCGGTGGGGATGTTGTATTTCTGTGTCAGCAGACAGCAGAACTTCATCATGATGGCAGGACCGATGGCGAAGCACTTGTCCACCTTCTCGCGCTGGATAACCTCTTCCATGCCGACAGTGACAACACCCTTGTTGCCGTAGCTGCCGTCGTCGGTCATGATGATGACCTCGTCGGAGGAAGCGCGTACCTCGTCTTCCAGAATTATGAGCTCCTTGGAGCGTCCGGCAATGACGGAAATCACCTTGTTGCCGGCAGCCTTGAGGGCCTGGATGATGGGCAGCATGGGAGCTGTGCCGACACCGCCGCCGGCGCAGAGCACTGTGCCGTAGTTCTCAATGTGTGTGGCGCGTCCCAGAGGACCTACAACGTCGGCAATGTAGTCGCCTTCGTTGAGGGAACAGAGCTTGGTGGTGGAAGCACCTACTGTCTGGATAACCAGTGTGATGGTGCCTTTCTCCGTGTCGCTGCCTGCAATGGTCAAGGGCACACGTTCGCCTTTCTCATCAACGCGCACAATCACGAAGTGACCGGCTTTGCGTGCTTTGGCGATAAGAGGAGCCTCCACGTCGAGACGGAAGACTTTCTCGCTGAATTGGATTTTCTTGACAATTTTGTTCATGAGTGAAATATGCTTTTTACCTTATGTTTGTTGTCATCAGTTGATTATCTCACAACCCATGTAGGGTACAAGTGCCTTCGGAACGCGGATGCCGTCCTCCGTCTGGTTGTTCTCAAGGATCGAGGCAACGATGCGGGGCAGGGCCAGTGCCGAACCGTTGAGGGTGTGGCAGAGCTCCGTCTTCTTCTCGGCATTGCGGAAGCGGCACTTGAGGCGGTTGGCCTGGTAGGTGTCGAAATTGGACACGGAACTGACCTCAAGCCAGCGCTTCTGTGCCTCGCTGTACACCTCGAAGTCGTAGCAGATGGCACTGGTGAAACTCTGGTCGCCGCCGCAGAGACGCAGGATGCGATAGGGAAGTTCCAGCTTCTGCAGCAGTCCCTCCACGTGCGCCAGCATCTCCTTGTGGCTCTCGGCAGAGTGCTCCGGTGTGTCGATGCGCACAATCTCAATCTTGGAGAATTCGTGCAGACGGTTCAGGCCGCGCACATCCTTGCCGTAAGAACCTGCCTCGCGGCGGAAACACTGGGTGTAGGCGCAGTTCTTGATGGGAAGGTCCTTCTCGTCGATGATGACGTCGCGGTAGATGTTAGTCACAGGCACCTCTGCCGTGGGGATGAGGTAGAGGTCGTCCACCTCGCAGTGGTACATCTGACCCTCCTTGTCGGGCAACTGTCCTGTGCCGTAGCCGGAAGCTGCATTCACCACTGTCGGGGGCATGATTTCCTCGTAACCGGCCTTGCGTGCCTCGTCGAGGAAGAAGTTGATGAGAGCGCGCTGCAACTGTGCTCCCTTGCCGCGATACACGGGGAAACCGGCACCGCTGATCTTCACACCGAGGTCGAAATCAATGAGATTGTATTTCTTGGCGAGTTCCCAGTGGGGCAGACGTGCGCTCTCCACAACGGGGTTTGCTGTCCAGTTGCCCACGGTGTCCTCTCCGATGACGCACTCCTTCAGGTTGGACTTCACCACCCAGTTGTCCTCTGCGCCGGCTCCTTCCGGCACTTCGTCGTAGGGGATATTGGGTATCTGGCAGAGTTTCTGGTTGAGGAGCTTTTCTGCCTCCTCCATCTGGCTCTTGAGGGCCTCGCCGGCCACTTTGAGCTCGCTTACCTGCTGTTTGATGCTTTCTGCCTCGTCCTTCCTGCCCTGTTTCATCAGTCCGCCGATTTCGGCAGCCAGTTTCTTGGCCTGGGAGAGATTCTGGTCGAGTGAGGTCTGTGCCTCGCGTCGCTTTTTATCGATTGACATCACTTCTTCGATGGCCTCTTTGGCTCCTGAGAAGCGTTTCTTTTCGAGTCCGCGAATGACGCGTTCCGTCTGTTCGTTAATCAGTTTGAGTGTAAGCATCTATTTGTAGTCTTTTTTTGATTTTTGTTGGGTTCCGGTATATGGATTGATACTATATAGACCTAAAACGCGTGCAAAGTTACAACAAAATATCGAAAAAGGACTGCCAAAAGGCGCTTTTTTCTGTCTTATGACAGACAAATTGTTCTGTAGGGACACATTTTACAAGGTGAGTTGTCCGTTTTCTGGAACGGAATGCTCTCATCGAACACCTCCTTGACGAGATTCTGCAGACGCTCCTCATAATCGCTCATCAACGTGCCTTCCCGCAGGTCCGTCAGCGGTGCCCCGTTGAGCATGAGTGTGGGGTCGTAATCGTCCGTCGCAGCCTTCGCGGGATAAAACAGAAGAGGCTTCACCGGCAGTTCCGGTTTGTGCTTCTCGGCTGTCTTTTTTATGTATGCCAGCGAGTAGAGCAGTGTCTGGAGATAGTAGCCGGCGTGGTCGCCTTTCTGGAAAATCTTGTCCATTGTCACATCTTTGTCCAGATGGCCTCCGGTCTTGTAGTCGACAACTCTTACAGTGCCGTCTTTCAGCATATCCAGACGGTCGATAAATCCGCCGGTGCGAATTGTGACGGGCTCCCCGTTCTTGTTGATTGTCAGGTCGAAACAAAACGTTTTCTCCATCATCAGGATGGTGAAAGGCGCGAGGTTTCTGTCGTAGCGCAGGAGATTGAGCAGGAAGCGTTCGACAACGGCTCTCAGTATGATGTTTTCTCCCAGGAAATCACTTACGCCGCCTTCCTTCTGAAATGCCTCGTCGATATATGGCTGGATGCGTCTTCCGTGGTCTGCAAGAAGGAGGGATATCTGGTCCTGTGATATGGTTTTGTTGCCGCCGCTTCTGCCGATGAGTTCTGTGTACATCTTTTGAGCTGCAGAGTGAAAGATGTTGCCCAGCGCTCTCGCGTCGATACCGTCCTCGAGGTCTTCCTGTTCCTTGATTTCTGCCACATGACTGAGGAAGAAACTCAGGGGGCACCGCAGATACTCATTCAGGGCGGAAGGGGAGAGCAGGGCTGTCTTGCCGTCCTCGTCGGGAGTGAGATAGCGTGCCCAGAGCCGCTCCATGACGTCCGCAGTCTTCTCTATCACGGGTGGAGTATATGTGGCGGTTTCCTGTCCGGATTCCAGACGCAGAGCCTCTATGGGTATCTCTGTTTCGGCCTGCAGCTGGCGCAGGAAACGGCTCATCTCGTTGCGCCGCACTCCCGCCGTGGAGTCATTGTAGATACAGGTGACGTGCCGGGCTCTCTGTATGAGGCGATAGAAGTAATAGGCGAATGTCGCCATCCGGTGTCCTATCGTGGTCATTCCGAAACCTGTGCGCAGAGTATAGGGTATGATGCTCGTGTCGACTCCGCCCTTCGGAAGGAATCCCTCTCCGACGCTGAGCAGCAGGATGTTGTTGAAGTCCAGGCAGCGTGTTTCCAACACACCCATCACCTGCAGTCCGGTGGCCGGCTCTCCATGGAACGGCACGCTGATGCGACCGAGTGCGCGGCGCAGCAATCGTCTCAGTGTGAGTTCTTTGAGCACGAGAGGGCGCTCCTCGTCGCTGAGCAGCATGATGAACTTCTGCATCACGACATGCGCATGGAAAAGCGTTTCCTTGTGGAGTGCGGCAAGCGGTTGCTGCTGCAGTGCCTCCAGGAGCGTTCCTTCGGTGAGGATGCGGTCGATGTACTCCAGGAGCGCCACCTGGTCGCCCTCCGGCAGTATGTGGTTCCAGATGCTTTCTTCTATCTTCCAGATGTACGGGTGAGATGCAACAGACTTCAGATTTTTGCTGCGGAAGCGTTTGTGCTTTCTGTCCACCCCTTCGGTCTGGAGGTCCAGCAGCGCCACGATGAGGCTGTATGTGGGCGTTCCCGTCATGTTGTACCCCATCGTGATATTAACCTCACGCGGGCCGTTCTCGTCAGGAATACTGTGAAGTACTGTTTCCAGCAGGCTTTCATCACAAAGCACTATCGCGGTGCGGTTCTCTTCTTTCTTGTCGAGATGGGAGGAGAGCCATTCGGGGATGTATCTGGTCTGTATGCTGTCTGTCGGGGCGCTCACAAAGGTGAATCCCGGATGTGTCTTAATGTTGTCGAACTCGCTCTTGTCCAACTGATTGGGGAATTTCTCCAGATTCTTTCGGATGAATTCTCCTGCCTCGAAGTTGGGGGCCATATAGAGCAGGTCGTAGTCCCAGAAGAAGATTGCCTGTCCTCTTTTCTGCAGCGCCCTCATCAGTCTCTCTTCCGATTCGCTTATCATGTTGAATCCCACGAAGGCGTACGTCATGTCCTGTGGAATATGAGTCATTGTTTCCGAATCTTCTGCCACCTGTCGCATCAAAGCTCCCTTGTAAGGCATTACGTTCTCGGGCATTTCCTCCTTGAGCCTTCTGTAAAGGGCAGGCATTCTGTCCCATAGCATTCTGAACGCGATTTTTATCCTGCTCAGATGGTTCTCGTCGAAATCTGCGAAGAACTGCTTCAATGCATCGAACTGCTCTTTGCTGAGAAAGGTCTCGTCGTTGAGTTCGTTGAGTTCTTTCGCGTTGAGAAACAGTTTGTCGGCATCAACAAGATGTTTGTCGATATCGTCGAAGTCGGAAAGCAGCACTTCTCCCCATCCCCAGAAGCGGTCGATGGTCTCTTCGCCTCTCTTTTCTTCCGGCAGAAGACTCTGATAAATGTCATATAATGCGGTGATGCTGGTGATGGGGTCTGCCACAGTGTTGTGGGAGAGACGCATGAAGAGTTCGTCGATGCTGACATAGTGGGGAGCCCACATGGGGTGCGGGGTGATGGCGGACAACTCCTGCGAAAGGAACAGGCCTGCTCTCTTGCCGGGGAACACCACAGTGACCCGCGACAGGTTCTCGCCCCATCTCGCCATCAGATTCTCTGCCACAAGTCTGAGAAAGCTCTTCATTATTCCTTTATTATTTTATTACTGTCCACAAACCACAGATATCCGTCCACGACGCAATCGGGATACATCCCTGAGATATATCTCTTGTAGCTTTTCACCTGCTCGGGGTAGGAGGGGTGATAATGACCGAACTTGTAGTCTATCACAGTGATATGCTGTCCCTGCCGGATCACTCTGTCGGGCCTGTAGCGTTTGCCGCCGTCTTTTGCAGGAAGCAGTATGGCGCATTCGTTCCAGACCTCGTTTTTGGGGTCGAACCACTCCTTGCACAGCTTGTCCTGCATTATTTCATCGAGATAGTGCTGCAGTTTGCTGTATTCCTCCTCATTGTTTACAAGGCCCCGTTGCCTTACATCTGAGAGCACTCGCTTGATATCGTCGGAGTCTCTCACCTGTGAGAATATATAATGGTATAGCTTGCCGATTTCGATTTTGTTGCTGGCCTCTTCTGCAAACTGCTCACTTTCATTTGACTGAACGAAGTTGAGACGTGCTTCGTAGTTCTTTCCGCTGATGGGATAGCCCTTTTGTGCGGGATTCATCCTGTTGCCGCTTTTTGTGGTGCCTTTGCTGACAACCTTCGTTACAAGGGTTCCGTATTCAGCTTCATAATTGCGTTCGCCTTCTGCGATGACATCCACAAGGAGTTCTGAGACATTGTATGTCAAAGGGGCTTTCTTGCCGGTCTTGCTCCAGATGAAAAGATTCATCGACGCACGCGTGAAGGCTACATATATCTCGTTCAGGGCATCCACTCTCTTTTGCAGGTGCTCTTCACTGTACTGGTCGTCATAGAGACTCAGGGACATTTTCTTCTCCAGATTCACGGGCATTGCGCCTAAACGGTTGTAGAGCGTTTCCTCTTCGCCGGTGGTGCACCAGAGATTGTCTCCCTTGTCTTTTTCGATGTCCCATTGGCAGAACGGAATGAACACACTGTGATATTCCAACCCCTTGGATTTGTGTATTGTGAGTATGCGTACGCCGTTGATTTTTCCCGATGGAATCGGCAATTCCTGATAGTTGCTTTCCCAGAGGTCGAGGAAGCCGGAGAGGCTCCCGTTTTCGTTCTGCAGGTGGGTTCTGACGGTGTCGAGAAAGGCGTACCAATAGGCCTCTTCGTGGGGTATTCTGTTCAGTTGCAGCCTTCGGTAGAGTGTCTCGATGAGTTCGTAGAGCGGCATTGTTGCCAGCGTATCTTTGTCGTCTGTCAGGGCTTGGGGCAACAGCTGGCTGGTGGGCAGAAGGAAAATGTCGCCGGGGCTGAAGGTGCCGGGTTCGAGCGACTCCTTATATAATCTGATGAAACTGCGGTACGGGATCGGGTTCTTCTCCTCCGGAGCGAGCAGTATACGCAGGGCGTCAATGATGAGCCGTATTGTCGTGCTGCTCTTGAGCAGGAATGCTTCGTCGCTCACGATTTGAAGTTCTGCGGGAGCGTTGGCTTCGAAATAATCTACAGTGCGTGCGATGTCTGACTTCGTGCGACAAAGTATTGCCATCTCCTCGTAGGGCAGTCCGGCGGCGTGCATTTCGAGCATCTGCGACATCATTTCCTGAAGCGCATTCTCTTCTGTTTCGCTATCGTTGGACAGCTTTACGGATACGTATCCAAGCCCTTCATGCCTTGGTGATATTTTTTGACAAACATCTCCGTATATATCTGCCAGTTTGAAACTGGTATCTGTGGCAAGTTCGTCCATTCGGGCTGCGGCCTTGAGGAAGAATTCGTTATTAAAATTTACTACGGTCTCACCGCTTCTCCAGTTGTTCTCGAGCGTCACTTCATTCGGTTCCCAGAGAGCCAGTTCGCTGCTGAGTCCGTGAAGCAGGCTCCACATGCCTCCTCTCCAGCGATAGATGCTCTGTTTGATATCTCCCACGATGAGGTTGTTCCCTCCAGCAGCCTGATTCTCAAAAAGCAAGGTCTTGAATATCTTCCATTGCAATGTGCTTGTGTCCTGGAATTCGTCTATCATCACATTGTGAAGACGTGTTCCGGTTTTTTCGAAATAGAACGGTGCGTCTGTTCCTTCCAGAAGAGCAGCCAGCAACAATGGTGTCCTTGCTAGGTCAAAACGGTCGTTTTCACCGTTGATTTCCTTCACTTCTCTATCCACGCGATCCAGCAGGCTCAGGGGGCTGATGTTTTTCTGTATCAGCTGTATCGTGTACAGTTCCCTTTGAGCGGCATAAATCTCCGGTAAAATCTGGATAAAATGCTCTCGTAAATTGGACAGCTCGTCGAGAATCTCACTCCGATCCTTATAATTCTTTTTTGCGAGTGTGCTGCTGTCTTCAAGGAACTGTATCCAGGTCTTGCTGTCGGGGCGTTCTCCTTCGCTTATTTTTTTTACTCCTGTGCGCAGAGTTGACAGTTTGCTGCCGCAAGCCTCTTCAAGATCATAAGTGTCAAGTGCGTTTTCAAGCGAAGTGATATTCTTTTTTATGATTTCATCGAGCTCTGCCTTATGTTCGCGGAGCTCTTTCCTGAAGAGTGAGATGCTCTTGCTGTCGGCGAGCGCGTTTTTTTCTTCAGGAGTCTTTTCCTGAAATTCGCGGTCGTATATATGCCGTGAAAATTTTTTGACATCATCGGCTATCCTCCACGCTTCTCCGCTGTCGAGTCTGTCGTGAAGGAATCCCATCAGGTTTTCCCTCGTGTTTTTCTCCTTGTCGAGATTTTCGATGATGCGGTCCACAGCCCGGCTTGTCACCTCTGTGTCGCTCAGTTCCACTTGCAGGTTGGCACTCAGGCCGAGTTCCCTGGCCATATTCTTGAGGACGCTTTGGAAGAAACTGTCGATTGTCTCCACCCGGAAGTGGGAGTAGTCGTGCAGGATGTCCGACAGAGCCTTCCGGCATCCTTCTCTTACGGCATTCTGTCCCATCGGTGTGCCGGTCTCCTCAAGCCGCTTCATTACGGCATGCAACATTCCCTCTGCATCCTCCGTCCCGTGGGCAATACCGTAAAGAGAGGTGAGGATGCGGTCCTTCATCTCTCCTGTGGCCTTGTTGGTGAAGGTGACGGCAAGTGTCGCCTGGTATTCCTGTTCGGCCATCGGCTGCACCATCAGACGGATGTATTCCGCTGTCAGCGTAAATGTCTTACCGCTGCCGGCAGATGCCCTGTAGATGTTAAGTGTTGAGCGGCTCATTGCGTATTTGGCTGCAAAGGTAGCAAAAAAATGATTGTATTGCAAAAATGTGGGAGATTTTTTTTGTGGGTTTGTCAAAATCCCGTACCTTTGCTGAAAAATTATCGCTATGGCAGGATATTTGGTCGACGATGCGCGCAAAGTAACCACTCATCGCCTTATTGAAATGAAGCAGCAGGGCAAGAAAATTGCTATGCTGACAGCTTATGACTATTCGATGGCTCGCATTGTTGACGAGGCCGGTATGGATATTATTCTCGTCGGTGATTCCGCTTCCAATGTGATGGCGGGTTCGTTCACCACCTTGCCCGTTTCCCTCGAGCAGATGATTTATCACGCCAAGAGTGTGGTTCGCGGCACAAAGCGTGCTCTTGTAGTATGTGATATGCCCTTCGGTTCCTATCAGGTGAATGCGACGGAAGGTGTCACCAATGCTATCCGTATTATGAAGGAAACTCATTGCGATGCCCTCAAGCTGGAGGGCGGGGTGGAGATTCTCGATACGGTGAAACGCATCCTCGATGCCGGCATTCCTGTGATGGGCCATCTCGGCTTGACTCCGCAAAGCATTAACAAGTTTGGCACCTATGCCGTGAGAGCCCGTGAGGAGGCTGAGGCAGAGAAGCTGGTTTCCGATGCTCACGCTCTTGAGGAGGCCGGCTGTTTCGGCATCGTTCTGGAGAAGATTCCTGCCGCATTGACTCAGAAGGTGGTTAAGGAGCTGAGTATTCCTGTCATCGGCATCGGCGGCGGTGCTGCAGACGGTCAGGTGCTGGTGATTCACGACATGCTCGGCATGAACAAGGGCTTTTCTCCCAAATTCCTGCGCCGATATGCGGATCTCAACAGCATCATGACGGATGCTATCGGCCGTTATATCACCGACGTGAAGAATTGCGACTTCCCTTCTCCTGAAGAAAGTTACTAATCCCCCTCTCTGAACACTCTGAGAATAGTCTGAGGCCACTCTGAGAACACTCTGAGAGTTGTCTGGGGCCAATTTTGCCGGTTGTGGGCATCCTTTTTTACACTTTTTTAGCAAAATTTTGTAGAAAACGGTGCGATTTTATGCTTTTCGGCATCTTTTAACTAAAAAACCCTTATAGGGTAGGCTCTAAAATCTAAAAAAGTGTTACTTTTATCCCGATTTACGCCTATAATAAGGCAGAATTGTGTGTAAAAACAAACGAAAAATATTTAAAATACTCAAAAAAACAACATGAAAAACAGTAACGTTAAACATCGACTGTCCCGCCTCTTGGGTGGTTTATGTGGTGCTGTCATGATAGTTGGTTTGTCGGGTTGTACCGATGACCTGCTAGAAGGCACCCCCGAGTGGCTGGGAACGAGCATTTACGAGGAGCTGGAGACACGTGGAGACTATACAACCACGTTGGCGCTCATCAACAGTTCTCCAGTCGCCAGCGACAACTATCGTCAGATACTTTCGCTGACTGGTTCTAAGACACTCTTCGTAGCTGACGATGCCGCATGGCAGCGCTTTTTCGAGAAAAACAAGACTCTTTCCGAAGTGAACCCTTGGCACACGATTACGAGTGTCGAGTCGTTTAATGCTCCCGGAAATGAGTTGAAGGTGAGACGTCTCTTCAAGGGCATGATGCTCAACAATGCCTACGTTCTCGACCTTCTGGGCAATTTGTCAACCGACCCCTCGGCTGTCAATAATGATGCCTCTGCAGATGCATGTATGCGTCGCACCACTTCTATCAGCAACCTTGATATGAGGGGCGAGATAACCAGTGAAAACTTCCCCCCGGAAAAGCTGGACAATGCCTCCGGTGTGAAGGATATCGACTGGTGGATTGAAGTTCGTGACAAGGATGCGATTACAACAATGCCCGCAGTGCTCAACGGTAAGAATAACACGAAGCCGGCTTCTGCTTCTTACCTGTACACCTCTAACGGTAATGCGGACCTCGCCACGATGGTGCACTTCTCTCCGTCTTTTGCAGTAAGCAAGGGTTTTACCAGCGAGGATGTCAGCATCCTGTCCGGCGGTAATGCCAACAGCACATCACAGACGGTGGTGAACGGTGTTGCAGTCGACCCCGACAATTCCAACATTACTTGTCAGAACGGTTACATCCATAAGTTGGTTGAGGTGCCTTATCCCGTTTCCAACATGATGGAGAAGTTGAGCTACGAGCCTAATTATTCCATTTTCTATAAGCAGTTGCAGCGTTTCAGCTATCCTTACCGTAACGCTGTGCAGATGAAGAATATAGGTTCTGAAGACTCTGTTTATACCATTCGTTACATGAATTCCGGTGACTACGCCAAGCACTGTGCTCTCACCGCCAACTATGACAACGATAAGACTGCAACCTCGTACCTGCCTTATGACCCGGCTTGGAACCAGTATTATCTTAATGCGGAATCTTACGAGTATGCGATGGATGCAGCTTTGATGCTTGTGCCCAACGACCAGCAGATGACAAGCTTCCTTACCAACGAGGGTATCGACCTGACAAACAAATATGCTGCCGGAAAGACTCCCAGCTGGGATCTTTATCCCGACGCTATTGTGGCCGAGTTGATGCAGAACTGTATGATACCTAACTTCCTGAGTTATCTGCCTTCTAATGTGGATAAGATTAAGGATACGTCTCAGTCACAAATCAAAGGTCTGGATGCCTCTAAGATTGGCGACTGCTTTGTTTGCGGCAACGGTGTCATCTATGGCTTGACCATGAATATTGTGCCTCCCAGCTATAAGGACGTTACTTCTACGATGCTGCTCAACAAGGAGAAAGACCTTGATGAGAGCAGAGACGAGGGCTTCTCTGTCTTCTACAGCTTCATCCAGAAGGATAAGGATATTCCCGGTGCTTCCGCAGGTTATGCTTCATATCTGAGCAGTTTCGACGGTACCAGTTATGTGCTCTTCTGCCCCTACGATAAGGCTATGAGAAAGGTTATTGATCCTTCCAGTTTGACCCGTACGGGTGGTAGCGGTTCGGAGACAGGTCCCGTGCTCTATGACTACAAGTATGACGGCGACAAATACTTGCCTTATGCAGTTCCCGAAAGATACATTTATGATGCTACTACGGGTATAGCTACACCTACAGGCGAAGTATTTGCCAGAATGTCCAACTACGATGTGTTCGCAAAGCAGTCTGATTACAGCAGTTGGTATAAGAGCAACGCTTACAAGCTGTTGAAGTATATCATTGAGAACGGTATCTGTCCTGTTGAGGATGTTGCTCCCAATGAGAGCCCGCTCGTGCCCGCGTACACTTATTATAAAACTAAGTCCGGTTCTGCCATTAAGGTAGATTGGGCCGGTGGCAGCAATATTGCCAATGCAGGATATGCCGGCGGTCACCAGACACGATTCAATCGTTTTGTAAAGAGTCCTTCGGCTGCTGTGAAGGCAAACGGTGTTTCACTGCCCGTCGCAGAGGTTCTTCTGCCTTCAACGATTTCTCCCTATAAGTTGATTCAGGCAGAGTTCCCTGATTTCTTTAGCGTGCTGAATTCCGGTACTTCCCAGTCGAAGTATCTTGCTCAGAATGACGGTAATACCGCTCATAAGATACTTGATGCCACAGACTTTGCTTTAAGTATGCTCAGACCTTACAACTACACCATCTATATTCCCACTAAGGCAGCGATGGATTCAAAGGTCAACAGATATGAGCTGACTCGCCGTTCGTGGTATGATGCCATTGGTCCTACAGACGACGTTATTAAGACGAATTTCTCCGGCATCTCAAATTACCCTGATGACCTGAAAGAGCTCAAGGATTTGAGGGATTCTATTAAGCAGACAATAGAAAACTTTATCGCTTACCATGTTCAGGACAACGGTATATATGTAGGTCAGAAGGAAATAGAGGGCGTGTTTGAGACCAGCCTGGTTAACCTTGAGACCAACCAGTTCTATGGCTTGCATGTTGAGGAGGATCCCAGCAGCAAGACTCTTGAGGTTTATCCCAAGGGCGACACTAGCCAGAAGGTAGAAGTGGATATTGAGAAGTGCAATCTCATGGCAACTCAGAACTTCTATATAGAATCTACAGGTAACAGCAGTTCGGAAAAGCTGGGCTTGGGTCAGATTTATTCTTCCAGCTATGTGGTTTTGCACCAGATTAAGGATAATAAGGACTTTAGTCTGCCCGCCGAGATTAATCCCTGGGACCAGAGTAAGTATGAGCGATTGAAGGAGCTCTTCGATAAATATGGTGTCACATTGCCTGATCCCGTTCAGAACTAATAGAGACTATGAAAACACTTAAATATACCTTATTGACAGGTCTGCTAATGGTCTCTATGATGGCCAGCGCGCAGATCAAGCGCATCTCCGGTACGGTGAGCGATGACTTCGACGTGCTTCCGGGCGTGAATGTGCAAGAAGTGGATGCTTCCGGTCGTACCGTGAGCGCTACAGTGACCGACATGAACGGTAACTTCGTTTTGGCTATCAAGAGCCAGAAGAACAAACTGAAAGTGTCATACGTGGGCTTCAAGCCTCAAGTACTTCCTATTAACAAGACCGTCTTCAAAATCATGATGGCTGACAATACTACCACTCTGAAGGACGTGGAGGTAAAGGCCAAGAAGATGATGAAGACCTCGGGTCTCGCCATCCCCGAACGAGAAGTCAGCTTTGCTGCTCAGGGCATCAGCTCCAAGGAGTTCGAGGGTCTGGGTATCACCAGTGTGGATGAGGCTCTGCAGGGCCGTATCGCAGGTCTGGATATCGTAAGCATGAGCGGTGACCTGGGTTCTGGTTCGCAGATGCGTCTGCGTGGTGCCAGCTCAATCTCCAGCAACGTTAGTTCACAGCCGCTGATTGTCGTGAACGGTAACGTGCTGTCAGATGCCGACCTCTCCAACTTCGACCCCAACAGTGCCACCGATGAGGACTATGCAGCCCTTCTGAAAGTAAACACCCAGGATATCGAGGATATCAAGGTGCTCAAGGACGGTGCTGCTGCAGCCGTTTGGGGTAGCCAGGGTGGTAACGGTGTCATCGAGATTACCACGAAGCGCGGTAGTCGCGGTCCCGCTAAGGTGAGCTATTCGTTCACCGGTGTTGTGACACGCCAGCCTGCCGGATGGAAGCTCTTGAACGGTGACCAGTACACCATGATGCTGAAGGAGGCTTACTTCAATCCCAACCAGATTGACAATGCTTCCGCCATCAAGGAAATCGACTATGTCGACCATTCGGAGTTCCCCGAGAGCTACATGTTCAACAACAACACCGACTGGGTGGATGCCGTTAAGCAGGTAGGTTTCCGTCAGCAGCACTATATTGCTGTGAGCGGTGGTGATGAGAAGACTACATTCCGTCTTTCCGGCGGTTTTGAGAACGAAACCGGTACAATCATCAAGCAGAGCATGCAGCGTTTCTCTACACGTATGGCTCTTGACTACTATGTAAACGACCGTATCACCCTGACCAGTAACTTCGACATGACCTACACCAAGTTGCATAACCGCTACAATGGTCTGTTGGGTCTGGCACAGAAGAAGATGCCTAACATGGCTATCTACCGTGAAGAGGTGGACGGAGTGCCCACAAGCGACTACTACTATGCTATTCAGGCAGGTCAGGGTATCTCTATCGCCGGCTACGACAACACTACGGCCATGAGTGAGCAGCTCAAGGACCAGCGTGGCTATGACAACCCGGTTGCAAAGCAGCATCTTGCTGAATACAACACCAGCAACTATAAGATTACTCCCGAACTTATCCTGAAGTATAAGCTCCTCGGAACAAATGCTGACAAGCATCAGTTGAATTATGAAGGTAAGGCCTACATGAATATTAGCAACGACTATGCTGATGAGGATATTCCCCGTGAACTCACTACGGCCAACTTCCTTGACACTCACTCTGCATACAGTACAAGTGCCAAGAGTTTCGGATTTACTACGAAACACACCCTGACCTTCACTCCTCACTTTGAGAATGAGGATCACTATCTGACCGCTCTCGGCCGTTTCGAGCTCGGTACAGGTAACACGAGCACTCAGGCTACACATGCCAACCGTCTTGCCGAAGGTATCACCAATCCTTCAGCCGGTGCACGTCTGACAAGTCTGTCCAGCACATACGGTGAGTGGAAAAATATCTTCTGGCTGTTCTCTGCCCACTATTCGTGGAAGAGCCGTTATATGATTGACTTCACGTTGCGTATTGACGGTACAACACGTTTCGGTGAGAATAACCGTTGGGGCTACTTCCCTGCAATCTCCGGCCGTTGGAACTTGATAGACGAGCCGTTCATGAAGAAGGTTCGTGAGAAGGCCAAGATCAACATGCTGGCTATCCGTGGCGGTTGGGCCTTGAACGGTAATGCACCCAGTAGAGACTACCTCTATCTGAATACTTATTCTCAGGGTAGGTCCTATCTGGGTAATACAACATTCTCACCCGACGGTGTGAAGCTGACCACATTGAAGTGGGAGGAGCGCATCAAGTGGAATATAGGTATGAACCTGGGCTTCTTGGATGATATGATCACTTTCGATTTGAATATCTATAAGGAAAAGACCAACGGCATGCTTCTTTCCAAGGGTATAGCTTCTTCTAACGGTTACAATACCTTGGCTTACAATAATATCGGTGATATGCAGAATACCGGTTGGGAATTCTATGTGAATGGAAACCGCCTCTTCAAGAAGGGCAAGTTCTACATGGATGCCTATATTAACTTCGCAAACAACCGAAGCACCATCACTTATCTGGATGCTGCTACCTTGGAAGCAAGAAACGTTGACCTCAGACACCAGAACCGAAGCATTATCGAGCGCGTGCAGATTGACAACCCGTTCGGTTCTATCTACGGTTTCAAATACAAGGGTGTATACCAGTACACTTACGCTGCCGCTCAGAACCTCAAGACTGTGGAGCGTGAATTGGCAAGGAATCCTGAAAAGTACGCAGATCCAGCTGTCAAGGATGCCTATTTGAAGAGCATTCTTCCCACCAAGCTTTACGAGGCAGGTGTGACATCTCTTGCTGAGGCCGTAAGCCGCGGTTACACATTCCCGGTTGCAACAAATGCCAACGGTGATGTGATGTATGAGGCCGATGGCAGAACGCCCAAGCGCATGCGTGCGTTCTACAATAAGACAACCAACAGTACCGGTGCCTACAAGTTTGAGGGCGGTGATGCTATCTACAATGATAAGAACCACGATGGTAACATCGACGAACTTGATGTTGAGTATCTCGGTAGCTCTCTGCCTTTGCTCACCGGTGGTTTCGGTTTCACACTGCACTACGACCGCTGGAAGTTGATGGCTAACTTCAACTATCGTGTGGATGTGGATGTCATCAACCTCGACCGTTTGGACATGGAGGCTATGACCAGCAATAACAACCAGAGTCAGGCTGTGAACTATCGCTGGAGAAAGAACGGCGACCTCACGAGTATTCCTCGTGCTATGATTGGCAGCAACAACTTCAATACAATGATAAGCGACCGTTTCGTTGAGGATGCCAGCTTCGTACGTCTCAACTATCTGCAGCTCGCTTACAGCTTTGATGCGAAGAAGATAAAGAAATATGGTTTGAACGCTTTGAGTTTCTATGTCAGCGCCAACAACCTGTTCTGCCTGACCAAATACAGCGGTATTGATCCTGAGTTCGGTACCAGAGGTTCCGGTATAGCAGTAACAGAGGGTCAGACACCTCGCTCAAAGAGCTACACCATAGGTGTGACAGTAGGATTCTAAAACTTGAAAGGAGAAACAAGACATGAAATACTTAAGCAATTCATATAGAGTGATGGTTCTCGCCATTGTTTCCGCCTTGGCTCTGACAAGTTGTGGAGACTATCTGGAGATAGAACCCAGAAACATAATCACGGAGGATAACTTCTGGGACGAGAAGGCTGACGTTGAGCAGATGGTGCTCGGCTGTTATGCCAGAATGCAGGAGTACAACTTCCTGACCCGTTGCATTGTATGGGGCGAGGTGCGTTCCGACAATGTGATAAACGGTTCGAGGGAGCCGAACGATAATTCAAACGGAAAGGCTGACAAGGCTCTTTACGACTTGACACGTACCCCGCGTTCGGATAACTATTACACTACTTGGGTGGACTTCTACAATGTGATTAACCGTTGTAACATCTGTATTAAGAAATCCCCCGAAGTGGCAGCGATAGACCCGAATTTCTCGGATACGGAGTCTGCAGCGTTCATTGCTGAGTGTAGCGGTATCAGGGCGTTGTGCTATTTCTATCTGGTACGCACTTTCAGCAACGTGCCTTTCTATTTCGATCCGGTGGAAACGGAGGATGAAGTGAAGAATCTTCCTGTAACCCCCCGCAACGAAATCATCGATGCTTTGATTTCCGATTTGGAGGAGAACGTGAACAAAGCCTATAAGGCTCTGCCCGGCTATAAGACACCGGGAGCTTCAAAGTACAACTCCAACCGCTTCACCCAGAATGCGATTTATGCTCTCTTGTGTGATTTGTGTCTGTGGCGCGGTCGCTATGACGATGTGGAGCGCTATGCCGACATCATTTTGAATGCAAAATTGAAGGAGTATGATGAGTTGGAGTACAGTTCGGAGATGATGTCCCGTTCGTATAGTGGAGTGCCCAAGCTCTTTATGCATCCTGATGACAAGAATGCTCCCAGCATGACTTCAAAGATGACTCAGAAGAAGATAGAAGGTTATCCTCTATATACTTATTTCTCCGAAAGTCTTTTGGGTACCATGAACGATTACCGTTACAATTTCAGCGCATCATATGGTAACGGTTTTGAGGGTCTGATGGAGCTCAACTATTACATGACTGCGGATGAAAACGGTACAGGCTGGGCTAATGAGACTGTCGGCAGATTCTACGGAAACAGGTACACTGCGGGTGGTAATATAAACAACTCCGGCAACGGCCTTCTGTTTGCAGAAAGCACAATGGGCAACGAAGCCGACGAGACGGTGCCCAGTCCTACCGGCAGTCCAAAGAACAGATTCTTCCTGACAAAGTTCGATACCCGCTATTACACTACGTTTGAGCGTGAGGAGAACAGCGGCGGTAGCGGTTCTGCCGGTGGTGCTTTGCCTATCCGTAAGTTCAACGCAGCAAGTGTTACTCTTTCAAACAATAGAAACAATACGGCTATACCTTATTCTTCAGATTTCTCATGGGGAACCGGTGAGCGTAAAGGTAACTGGATTTTCTATCGTCTGACTGATGTGATGCTGATGAAGGCTGAGGCCCTTATCAAGCAGAACAGACTTGAGGAGGCTTTCTATCTTATCTGGGTGGTGAACCGTCGTAGTGAGATAGGTACTGATTCAAAGACTCTTACAGAAACAAAGAAACCAGGTCCTCACAGCTTGGACAAGACCGTCTGGACGGAAAAGGCTGAGTATATGAAGACTTTGCTTTTGGGCGAGCGCCAGCGTGAGTTCCTCTTTGAGGGTAAGCGTTGGTTCGACCTCATACGTTTCGCCATACGTGATGATGATTACGAAACATTGCGCAACGCCACTCTTGAGAAGTATTCTGCCGGTGGCACTTCCAGCGACATCTTCCCCAATGAGAACTCACTGTTCTTGCCCTATAACAAGAACGAGCTGAAGAAGGTGAATGCCAATGGAACAGTTATTGCGCAGAATCCGTATTATCAGGGTGAAGAAGATGATGATTAATGTGCCTATTAACCTTAAAAGAGTATAATAAGATGAAAATCCTAAAATATATATGGGCAGTAGCGTTACCTGTAACGATGCTCTTTTCCACTGCCGTGTTGAATTCGTGCAGTGATGACATTCCTGATGATGCTCTGGGCATTAAGAAGGGCACTATGATGGCCACCTTCTTGCGTGAGAACGGTCAGTTCTCAGACTTCTACTCTATTATTAAGAGAGCAAAGTCTGCGGACGCTTCTTCAAGTGCCAAATTCGATGAAGTGCTCTCCTCATGGGGAAGATATACCTGTTTTGCGCCCACAAATGCTGCTGTGCAGAGCTACCTTCTCAAGAAGGGACTCACAAGTGTTAATGACCTCAGTCCGGAGGCATGCGACACGATTGTTCGCTTCCACCTGATAGGCGAAAGTGTGTATTACACTTCCGATATCAAAAATATGAGTGGAAATCAGCTTAAGACCGGTAACCTTCTTAAGTCGTATATCTCATATGAAATAGTTAAGGTATATGACACTGCAGGAGAAGTGATTACCAACACTCTGAAACTGAATGGTATCGCTACTATCAACTATTTGAACTGTAACGACACAGTGGAGAATGGTGTGGTGCATGAAATTGATGCTCTTCTGGAAGCTCCCAGCAGCAGTGGTGAGCAGATGGTGAACAACGAGAAATTCAAGTTGTTCTATCAGGCTCTCGATGTAACGGGTCTTCTGGATACGCTGAAGGCAGATAAGGACAGACAGTGGGATGAGATCCGCGAAGCTTATTCGCCCAAGAGTATTTATTCCGGCGGACAGTGGGACTATTGTCTGGTGCCCGATGTAAAGCTTTACGGTTGTACTGTGTTTATGGTGGCAGATGAGGATTTGCAAATGAAACACCAAATCACCAACATTAACAAGCTTTACACTTATGCTTGCAGCATGTACGGTAGAGGTGATTATCCCGCAAACTATGAGGACAACACCGCTGACCAGCTTAAGGAGAAGGCTAATCCTCTTTATAAGTTGATGGCTTATCACATCCTTCCTTTCAAAGCCAACTACAATAAGCTGACCACAATCACAACGATTGAGACATCTTTGACGAATCCCACAGAGTGGTACCGTACGGTAAATGAATATGCATTGCTGAAGGTGGAGCATATCACTCTTGAACGTGATATTAACGAGTTGGGTCTGGATATTACTCCGACTGCAGCTGTGAAGCAGAAGTATCTTTATTTGAACCACTTCTCGGATACCATTGAGGGTCATGCCAGCATACCGGGTGTTAAGGTATACCGTCCGGATGCCCCGGATGACTACATTGAGAATAATGAAGGTACGAACTGTTTCGTATTCCGTCTGGCTGATTTGATTGACTTTAGTGAGCAGACACAGCAGTCGTACGTATTCAACACACGTATGCGTGTGGATATGTACACGATGTTCCCCGTGTTCCTGACAAACCAGATTCGCAGTGATGTCACCAACGAAGGTCAGGCTATGTCCAACAGTAAGGATGCGGCTTGTAAGAACTATTGGTTCCCCGCAGGCTACATTGACGGACTGGAGGTAAACAGCGACGCTATCTTCTTGTATCAGGGTCCGCAAAACACTTACTGGAGTTATGAGGGAGATGAGCTCAACATCACGTCGAATGCCGGTAACTACGACGTGACGATGGAAATTCCGCCATTGCCTGATGGCAACTATCAGATTCGTCTGGGCTTTGCCAACATGCCTACTCGTGGTATCTGTCAGTTCTATTTCGACGGCAAACCCGTAGGTCTGCCTTTCGATATGCGTTCTGACAACTTTGCGGATCGCACACAGTGGGTTGACATCTGGACAGGTCAGAGTCCTTATGTGACACCGACAACAGAGGAGGCTTTGGCTGCCAAGAAGGCTATGCATAATCTCGGTTGGTATCATGGTCCGAGAAGTGTCTTCTGTATTTCCGGTGAGGGTCATGAAGACGGTGACCCGACTGTCACGAAGAACTATTTTTCCAGAATTGAACGTACCTGTCGCTATGTACTTGGTGAGCAGCCTGTGCAGATTGACAACAATACGCACCATACTATCCGTATCAAGAGTGTGCTTGCTGCTACGGGTACTGTAATTATGCTTGATTACCTTGAGTTTGTTCCCAAGTCCGTATGGGGCGTCGAAGATGCAGAAGGCGGCGAGGATGATCTCTAACCTATATCTATTGAAAAACAAAATTTCATCAACGATATGAAAAAGAATAAATATTTCCTTCTTCTGAGTGGCTTGCTCTTCAGCACGGGGATGCTGTTGTGGACGTCATGTACAGACGAATGGAATGAACACTACGAGGGAGGGGCAGAAGACCTCTCCACCTATCCTACGCTGCTGGAGCGTCTGAAGGACAAGAATGATCCGGATGTGCGTCAGGGACGTTTTGAGCAGTTTGTACGTGTGCTTGAGGCTACTGGTTTCGACCAGCAGCTTGCCAGCCCGAATCTGTTCACGGTATTTGCTCCTATGGATGTGAATAAAGAGGATGCAGACAAGTGGATTGAGATCTACAATCAGCAAAAAAACTCCGTACAGGACGCTTACAACACTGCTGTGATGCAGTTTGTGGATAACCACATCAGCCTGTATGGCCACAATTTCGTGAAAACAAGTGCTGACGAAAAGACTGACACGATAAGTATGCTCAACGGTAAGTATATGAGAGTGCATTGCGATGCCGGTTCTTCCGACTGGACTATTGGAGTGAACGGTGCAGTCGGTCACGATGCAGCACATGGTGTCATTACAGAAAAGCAGTTGTGTAACAACGGCTATCTCTATAAGATAACCGGCGGTGCTCTCCCATGCTATCTGAATCTTAAGGAAGCAATAGACACTATCTCTAATATAAAGAGGTTTGTCACATACAAGTCTAAGTATGATGAGTATGAACTGGACGAGGAAAAGAGTGTTCCAGGCGAAATTATCGATGGTAATCAGACGTATATCGATAGTGTCTTGAATTATGAAAACAACGAGTTGGCAGGTCTCTACGATGCATACTTCCACGTAGAGGACTCTTCCTATCTGTTCCTGTTGCCGAATGATGATTTGTGGGATAAGCTCTATACGGAGTATTCCAAGTATTTCAACTATAAGCCTACAGGCGACGATGATGAGTCTGAAAGAGAGGCAGAAGCCTTGAAGGAGACATGGACCAATCGTGCTATCATGTATGGCCGTGTGTTCAACATGAACAGTGCTTCAAATGAAAAGTTTGAAACCGACTCTATCTGTTCTACGCAGTATAGGAAGTATCAGACTCGTCCTTACGGTCACTATAGCGCAATCTATAACGGTGAACTTATAGATGCTGACGTGGATTACCGTACCCACGTCTGGAGAAAGCCGATGGATCCCGCCAATGGTATTCTCTATGGTCTGGAGACGCAGACATGCTCAAACGGAACCATCTACATCGACGATAGAGATGAGGATTACCTGGTGAAAGACAAGTGGTATAAGACATGGTTCACATCTCAGTCCGCTTATGCAGCCCGTCTCACAGAATATTCTCCCAAGACTTTTGAGGTGAGCGGTACCGTGATAGAGGGTGATGACAGATTCGATGCCAATACTCGTCCGGTGAAGTCTGCTGTGCCTTGGATTGTCTGCAGAAAGAGAGCAGACGGGGAGCCGTTCCGCACGGATAAGATATACGACCGTGACTATTATCTCGACACAATTGGTACTAAGATATATCATGTGGACGGTAATACCTATATGCGCGTTATGGCAAAGAACTCGACAGATAAGGTCATGAAGGATGGTGCGGTTGATAATCTTGACACGCGCGTATTCTATGACTATACTCTGGGTAAGAATATTATGTCAAACGTGTACTACAACGCCTATGTGGTGACATTGCCTTCAGATGTTGAAAGCAGTGGCGGTACAAGAGCGCAGGGTCTTGCCTTCAGGGTGATTGAAGACTATGAGACGGACGAGCGTGGTGAGAACGGTAAGTATGTACCCTACAATAAGGATGCCAAAAACTCATATTATCCTTATACCTTGGATGAGTTTGAGACGGTTTATGTAGGTGACGGTCAGGAGGCAACAGAATTCAAGTGCAAACTCCCGAAGGATGGTTTCGTCTGGACTGGTTCCACTGTGAAGGATCTCGATGACGGTCACTTGAAGATAGATGCGACAGCATCGCTTCTGCAGTTCTATCCCTATGAAGACGGAAGAGACGACTACGGTCAGGCAAGCGATGAGTTCTATATTCCAAGTACAAAGCTCAACAACAAGGTGTTCATTCCCAAGACCCAGGATGTTGAAGTAGTACAGGTGATGAGAGCCAAGTCCACAGATTATGCTATCATAAATCAGGAAAATGCTTCTCCCACATGGGTGCTTCGCGTTTACAATGCGTTGATTGACTGTAAGGCATCTCTTGAAATGGCAGCATATGACGAGACCGGTATCAAATTGATAAACCTGGAGTTGTTTAACCCCGTCAGTGGTTCTATGCGTATCAGCCATGTCATTCTGAAGCCATTCAAGACAAAGCAAGAGGCTGAGCAGTATTCTATCAAGGATTTGATGGAGGAATATCACATCGCGACAACATTCCAATATAAATAAAGGCTGTTAAGAATATGAAAAACATCAATATATTGCTTATGACGCTGCTTCTCGCAGCTCCTCTCTCTATCATGGCACAGAGTGAGGATGCTGATGAGGCTCAGGACACCGTTGCCGTTGTGAAGCGTGTGCGCAAGAGTAGGAAGCAGGAAGCGACCCGTGAAATCAAGGGTCGTGTGTTGGGATACCAGGGACGTACTCCTCTGGCCGGTGCGATGATACAGAGTGTGGCAGGTAGTGGCTACTCTACATTGACGGATGAGGACGGTACGTTCACAATGCAGGTACCTGTGTACGGAACGGTGGTAACTGTAACGATTCCTGGTTACAATACTATCCGTGTAGGTCTGAATAAGAGCGGTGACCTCGGTGATATCATTATGCAGAGTGATGCAGCAAAATCACTCTATACGGCAGATGATAACATTAAGAATGTCGTATCTGCGTCCAGCATGGAGTTCACTTCTGCTGTCAATCCTCTGGATGAGATTGGTAACCAGTTGCAGGGTATTTTAAATAGCCGTACAAGAAGCGGTTATCCCGGTATCGGCAGCTACATCGAAATGAATGGTGTGACTTCTTTAAAATCCAATACCCAGCCTCTTATCGTGTTGGACGGAGTGCCCATTGACATGCAGTACGGGCGTACGTATCTGCACGACGGATTCTACAATGATGTGCTTACCAACATCAATCCTAATGATGTGGAAGATGTAAAGGTAATCAGCAACGGTACCGTACTCTATGGTGCAAAGGGTAGTAATGGTGTGATTGAGATTACCACACGCCGCAATAAGACAATGGCTACCCGTATTGAGGCGAGTGCCAGTGTCGGCGTGGAACTGATACCTCTTACGTATGACGTAATGAATGGAGTGCAGTATAAGAACTATGCTGCAGCGCTCATCGGTTCGATGAACACCAGGACCAAGAACTTCCGTTTCCTTCAGCCGTATATGAAGAATGGTATTGCAAACGCAAACTACAATAAGTATCAGGCTGACACGGATTGGGGCGATGAAGTGTATCGCAATGCAGTGACACAGCGCTATGCTCTGAGTGTTAGCGGTGGTGGCGATGTTGCCAACTATATGCTTTCTGTAGGTTATACCCGTGCCAACAGCACACTCAAGGAGAATAATCTTAACCGTCTGAACATCCGATTCAATACGGACGTGAAACTGGCAAATATCGTAAATGTACGCTTTGATGCCTCTTACACAAACCAGACCCGTGAGTTGTTCGATCAGGGCACACCTGTCAGCTACGACGACAAACCTGTTACTTCACTCAACTTCCTGGCATCTGCAAAGACTCCGATGTTGAGCCCCTATGGTTTCGTGGCAGACGAGAATGGTGGTTATGTCAATACAAATCACCTCAACGTTGATGACGAGGAGTATATGGATGATATCGCGTCCATGAGATCGTACAAGGCCAACTGGCGTCTTGCCAACCCTTCTGCCATTTTGCACTATGGCTATGGTGAGCACAAGAACTATTTCGATAATGGTTTCCTGACATTGAACGTTACTCCCAAGGTGGATATCAACAAGAACCTGTTCGTTAGCAGCATGTTCAGCTTCCACCTGATTAACACTAATGAGAAGTATTACATACCTATGAACGGTGTGCCAAGTTATTATGTGAACAAGGTACATCAGAGCATGGACAACGAAATCCGTTCTCTCTTTGGTAAGCAGAACAACCTCATGAGTGACACCAAGGTGGATTGGCATGATAATTTCGGTGCAAACAATATCCACGTAATGGGTGGTTTCCGTTTCCTCAAGCAGGAATATAAGTACAATTCCAATTTGGCATACAACACCGGTAGTGATAAGACCCCGCAGCCAAATTCCGGTATTGGTAAGTCGTCAGATGGTGGTGACGAGAACCGCACATCACTGACATGGTATGCACAGGCAGAATACAACTACGCAAACCGCTACTATGTTACCGGTGAAATGAGTATGGAGACAAACTCTGAGTTCGGTCGTGCCACAAAGAGCGGTTTCCAGCTCGGCGGTGTAAGTTGGGGACTCTTCCCGAGCTTGCAGGCAGGTTGGGTAATGAGCAACGAAAAATGGTTCAACGTGAAGGGTATTGATTACTTGAAACTTACATTGGGCTATAGTCTCAGCGGTAATGACGATGTGCCTTATGGCGCACGTCGCACCTTCTACACTCCTTATTTGATTAACTCTACGGCAGCATCAATGGCTTTGGGTGATATCGGTAATGAGGAGTTGCAGTGGGAAGTTACCCGCCGCTTGAATGCCGGCTTACAGATTAATGCGCTCAACAATCGTCTGGGCTTCTCGTTCAATTACTTCAAGGGTTGGACAAGCAACCTCCTGATACAGCAGGCTCTCGGTTTTGCCAGCGGTATGGGCAGTGTTTGGGGAAATGCCGGCAGTCTGGAGAACCAGGGCTTCAATATCGGTTTGAATGCACATCTCTACAGCTCTAATGACTGGAACTGGACAGCCGGTCTTACAGTAGGTCACTATGTGAACAAGGTGACGGAGATAGGTAACGACCTCGGTTACATTGACACTCAAGTGTATGGCGGTGTGGTACGTTCTCAGGAAGGCTATGATGCCAATAGTTTCTATGGATATAGAACAGTGAAGAACGCAAACGGTAACATCGTGTATGCAACCACGGAAGAGGCAAATGCCGCCGGCTTGAACGGTAATGCACTCTATATCGTGGATGAGACAGGTAAGAAGACGGAGTTCCAGGCTGGTGATGTACATTATGCCGACCTCAACGGTGATGGCAAGATTGACGACAACGATAAGACGTTTATCGGCTGCGCAACACCGGATATCTTCGGTAGTTTCAATACTGCTGTTTCATGGAAGGGCTTGAAGCTCGACGTTAACTTCAAATACAGTCTCGGTGGTGACATCTACAACTATGCACGTCAGCAGTTGGAGAGCGGAAGCCGTTTCCAGAACCAGACTACAGCAATGCTCCGTCGCTGGAGTTACGAAGGTCATCAGACCGATGTGCCAAGAGCGTCTTATAATGACCCCATGGGCAACAGTGATTTCAGCGATCGTTGGATCGAAGACGGCAGCTACCTGAAACTTAAGAGTGTAACACTCAGTTATAAGCTGCCCATTAACAGCGTGGCTATTCAGGGTATTACGGTGTGGGCACAGGCATGCAACCTGTTTACCATCACCAAGTACTTGGGCACAGACCCTGAGCTCTCTGCAAGTAATGCAGCTCTGTTCCAGAGTGTGGACAGAGGCTTCCTTTCTGCCGGACGTAGTTTTAACGTAGGTGTAAAAATCAATCTCTAAATCGATACAGTCATGAAACTGAAAAACTATATTGTAGCTTTGGCGTTGGGCTTCTTCTCTTTGGGCCTCGCCACCAGTTGTGACGACATGCTCGACTACGAAAATGACGCAACCAGACCTGTCGGACCTCTCGATAGCCCCAGTGATACTGCGACCTACGTGTTGGGCATTATCTCCAAGCTGCAGGCTCTTGGTGTGCGCACCAATATTCTTGGTGAGGTGAGAGGCGACCTTGTTGAGGTGCTGAGCAATGCCACATCAGACATGAAGGACATTGCAAACTTCAACTTCACAGATAATACGGCGCTTCTCAACAACCGTTTCAACCAGCCCAGCGACTACTATGCTGTCATCAACAACTGTAACACTTTCCTGCAGTATGCAGATTTGAACAAGGAGACAACACAGCCTGATGGTTTGGATGCAAACGGTAACGTGAAGTACAGAAAACTCTTCGATAGGGAGTATGCTGTAGTGAAGTTTATCCGTGCATGGGTATATCTCCAGTTGGCAATCAACTACGGTGAGAATATCCCGTTCTTCACAGATCCCATTCTTTCTATCGGTGAGGCATTGAATACCTCCACCCGTAAGAATATGGTTGAGATTATCGACTGGTTCCTTACAAACGATAATCTGGAGGAAAGTCGTGATGTCCTGGACAAGCAGGGCTATCCCCACTGGTCGCAGGGTAGCAACTCGTTCATTGCGAGCTGTCACTATATGAATATGTTCTTCCCCGGCGACGTTGTGTTGGGTGACCTCTATCTGTGGCGTTCTGTCCTGAAGAAGAGCCAGGCCGATGCATTGCAGGCAGCAAAGTACTATTATCATTATCTGGCAAACCGCAACACTCAGCCAACATACATGACTTACACCGGAACGAACAATGTGTCATGGATGTTCAGCAACGGTGCTTACGATGCAGTGAACAAGACCTTTGATCCGAGTGGAATGTCAATGACCACATCTAATGGCGGTATGATCGGTTCACAGAGCTTATACAGCCCCAACAATGATGTGGTAAGTGTACTGCTGATGGATACTGCAAGTTCAGAGGGTAATTATAATTTGCTGAACAAGTATTATACCTCCAGCTATGATGGAGCTTTTGAGGCTGCATGTATCAAGCCGAGTAACCGTCTGAAGGAAATGACGGATACGATGCTCTATTGCGGTGGTTACAACACGGAGAGCGACACTATTATCTTCTCCAGAGACAGAGAAGGCAAGGAAACTATCGTATATGCAGAAGCATATCGTACAGGGCATGAGACAGGTGACTTGCGCTATAGTATGTATAGTAGCGAGGGTGCCACAACTTATGACGAGGATGAAGGCCAGGTGACTGTAATCTCCAATAGCAAACATAATGACTCAAATGCGAAGCACGTTACTGTGTATCGTTTGACGGAAGTGTTCCTGAAGTTTGCTGAGGCAATGAACTATGCCGGTTATCCTCTTTACGCCGATGCAGTTTTGGCCTTCGGTATCAATGACGAGACATTGGATGCATGGGTGATTCCTAACTTGCCGGCATCAAGCGTAGAGAGTGAAGCAGATTTCTTGAGGGCGAATTTCTCATGGGATAAGAATTTCTATGTAACTCCTCTTGAATGGCTTGCCGATACGATGCATGTTCTCACTGATGCCGAGACAGAAAACAAGTATGCTAGAGGTTCTGATTATCGTGGCATCAATCGTGGTATCCATTCCCGTGGAAGTGGCAGCTCGCAGTGGAACGACAGATACTATGGGTTAACTGATTTGGAAAGCATAACTCCTGCTCCGCCAGCACCTAAAGGTGAGGATGGAAAGGTGCAGAAGAGCAATCCCTCTCCTGTGGCAAAACCCACAGTGCCGGTAAAGCCCGAGCCTGGAGTGGCTCCTTCGGAGCTGACAGAGCTGCTGTATCCCTTCAACCCTGCACACAACACTGTGGATGATCCTCCAACGACAGCAAACTGCGATGAGACTACAGATGTGACTGTGGACAATATCTATTCCGAGGCAGAAATCAATACACTGTGGCTGGACTACTACAAGAAGGTGTATAACACCAGAACTGCAACAACCAAAAGGAACAACAAGGTTAACCAGTTGCTCCCCAATCCGTATATCAAACGTACGGTGGTTGCTTTGAAGGGTAATAGTCCTCTTATCACAGAATTGTGGTATCCTTTCAATCCCGAGCACAATTCGGAATTAGATCCGCCTACGGAGGATAACTACACAGATGTTCTTCCCGTGACATTGTACAATGTGTATAACAATGCGGAAGAGGTAAAGACCATGTGGCTCAATTACTACCTGAAGGTGTTGACTCAGGAAGAGGCTGAAGAGGCTCTTGATGAAAAATGGGAAGAGTTGTCAGCAAATCCTTACATCAAGAAGAATGAGGCCATTACCAAGACTCAATACAGCAATGAATGGCAAGCTTACCTGCAGGATGAGGAGGCATATGCAAGCAATTATGAGAAGTATCAAAACTACCTGAAGAAGAAGGATGCATATGAAAAGTATCGCGATTATCTCGTGGGCGAATATGCAGACTGGAAACATCAGACACGTGAGAAATGCTTCGATCAGGATCAGCAGATTGTTGCCAAGATGGTACTTGACGAGCAGGCTATAGAGTTTGCCTATGAAGGTAAGCGCTTCTATGATTTGATGCGCTATGCTTTCTGGAAGGGTAGCGGTTATGGATCACAGGGTTCTGGCGCAGACACACAGGTAATGGTGGATGCTATCGGCACACGTAACAATTACAAATACGTCTCAGATAAGTACAACCGCATTATAACGAGAAGTTCCGGCGTGGTTGGTGATCTTAGCAATGTTAAGACCTGGTTCCTGAGATTCTGGCCTTCTGATGAGGTCGGCATAGGACCAAAAGAATAAACATTAACAACACAATCAAAGGAGTTGGTCTAGGCCAACTCCTTTTTACGGATTTTATATGATTAAGAAATTCGCAGAGCACAGTAAATTGAATCTTTCCCAAACAGGGAAGGATATTTTGAAACTATGGGATGAAGAAGATGTCTTCCACAAGTCCTTAACAGAAAGGGAAGGTTGCCCTTCATTTATATTTTTTGAAGGCCCTCCATCGGCAAACGGACATCCGGGCATTCACCATGTGATGGGTCGTACCATCAAAGACACGTTCCTGCGCTATAAGACTATGCAAGGATTTCAGGTAAAGCGTAAGGCGGGTTGGGACACTCACGGGCTGCCCGTGGAGCTTAGCGTGGAGAAGAGTCTGGGTATTACCAAGGAGGATATCGGTAAGAAGATTAGCGTTGACGATTACAATAGTGCTTGTAAAAAGAATGTGATGATGTACACCGATGAGTGGTCCGACCTCACCAATAAGATGGGTTATTGGGTGGACCTTGAGCATCCGTACATCACATACGATAATAAGTACATTGAAAGCCTGTGGTGGCTTTTGCAACAGCTGTACAACAAGGACTTGCTGTATAAGGGATATACGATTCAGCCATACAGTCCTGCTGCAGGTACAGGTCTTTCAAGCCATGAGTTGAACCAACCCGGTTGCTACCGTGATGTGAAGGACACTACTGTGACAGCTCAGTTTACGGTAACGTCATCGTTGAAGGGTCTTTCCGAGAAGATAGGTGAACTGCCTCTATATATTTTGGCATGGACAACGACTCCATGGACACTTCCTTCAAACACTGCACTCTGCGTAGGTCCCAAAATAACGTATGTCGCCGTTAAGGGCGAAAATCCGTATAATGGAGAGAAAGCGGTATATATTATTGCTGAGGCACGTGTTTCAGCATATTTCCAGGCAGAGGAAGGAAACGCTCTTGAGGTGCTGTGGAGAGGAACCGGTGCGGACTTGCTGGGTTTGCGTTACAAGCAGCTAATGCCGTGGGTGCGTCCGTCCGAATTGCAGAACGGCCGTTGTGTGGATAAGAGTGAGGATGCTTTCCGCGTGATTCCCGGTGATTATGTTACTACGGAAGACGGCACCGGCATAGTACACATTGCTCCGACATTTGGTGCAGACGATGCCAAGGTGGCTAAGGATGCGGGTGTCCCGAGTCTCTTTATCCTTGATAAGTCGGGAGATACACGTCCAATGGTTGATTTCCAGGGAAAATATTTCCTTCCTCAGGATATGAACGAGGATTTCTACAATACTCTTGTGGATAAGGAGGCCTATTCCCGTCATCAGGGCGCATATGTAAAGAATGCCTATGATCCGAAGTACAATCAGGGTGGTAAATATGACGAAAAGGCCGCTCAGAAGGATATGGATCTGAACGTCATCCTGTGTATTGAGATGAAGGACGAAGGCACGGCATTCAAGATAGAAAAGCACGTACACAACTATCCTCATTGTTGGCGTACCGATAAGCCTGTACTTTATTATCCTTTGGATTCTTGGTTTATCCGCTCTACAGCCTGCAAGGACCGTATGGTGGAACTGAACAAGACTATCAAGTGGAAGCCAGAGGCAACAGGTACGGGACGTTTTGGCAAGTGGTTGGAGAACCTGAACGACTGGAATCTTTCCCGTTCACGTTACTGGGGCACACCCCTGCCTATCTGGCGCAACCGCGACAGTAAGGAGGAAATCTGCATAGGTAGCGTAGAAGAACTTTACAACGAGATTGAAAAAGCAGTGGCAGCAGGTGTCATGCCAAGCAATCCGTTGAAGGACAAAGGCTTTGTTCCTGGTGATATGAGTCAGGAGAACTATGACAAGATAGACCTGCACCGTCCCTACGTAGACGATATAAAGTTGGTGGGCAAGAATGGTGATGTGCTTACGCGCGAACTGGATCTTATAGATGTTTGGTTTGACTCAGGTGCCATGCCTTATGCTCAGATTCACTATCCCTTCGAGAATAAGGAGGCTCTTGACAGCCGTGTATGTTATCCTGCAGATTTTATAGCCGAAGGTGTCGACCAGACACGTGGATGGTTCTTTACCTTGCACGCTATTGCCACGATGGTATTTGACAGTGTGGCATACAAAGCCGTTATCAGCAATGGTTTGGTACTGGACAAGAACGGTGTGAAGATGTCGAAGCGTCTGGGCAACGTTATCAATCCTTTTGAATGCATAGAGACTTACGGAACAGACCCCGTACGTTGGTATATGGTTACGAATTCTGCTCCCTGGGATAATCTAAGTTTCGACCCCGACGGCGTGAAAGAGGTTAGCGGCAGCTTCTTTGTGAAGTTGCATCAGACCTACAGTCTTCTGGCTATGTACGCCAATGTGGATGGCTGGTACAACTCTCAGCCACAGGTTCCATATGCTGAGCGTGCCTTGTTCGACCGTTGGATTTTGAGTCAGCTGAATACTCTCATTAAAGAAGTAACAGAGGCACTGGACGATTACGAGCCCACACGTGCAGGACGAGCCATTCAGACATTTGTCATCGACAATCTTAGCAACTGGTATGTGCGTTTGGCCAAGAAGCGTTTGTGGGGAGAGGGTTTGCAGCAGGATAAGTTGGCCTGCTATCAGACTCTGCACGAGTGTCTTCTTACCGTAAGCAAGCTGATAGCTCCCATATCTCCTTTCTTTGCCGATCGTATGTATCGTGATCTTACTTTCGGCGAAGCCAAGATCAGCGTGCATCTCGACAATTATCCAACTTGTAACGAGAGCGTAATAGATAGATCGCTGGAGCGGAATATGGACATCGTACAGAAGATATGTTCCATGGCGTTGTCTTTGCGTAAGAAGGAGAAGATAGGTGTACGGCAGCCTCTGCAGCGTATAGCCATTCCTGTTACAGACAGTAGCATAAAGGAAGGTATCATCTTCCTGCAACAAATAATCCTGGAGGAGTTGAACATCAAGGAGATAGAGTTTGTGGAAGGACAGATGGTAGAGAGGAGCGTGAAGCCTAACTTCCGTGTTATGGGAAAGAAGTTTGGTAAGCAGATGAAGGCCGCTGCAGAAGTAGTTGCCTCATTGAGCCAGGAACAGATAGCCCAGTTGGAGAGCGATACTATCACCATCAATGTGGAAGGCACAGATTATGAACTGACACGTGAGGATGTAGAGATTTCTGCACAGGATATGCCAGGCTGGAGTGTTACCAGCGAGGGTGCACTTACAGTTGCATTGGATATCACCATCACGCCGGGATTACGTCTTGAAGGCGTAGCCCGTGAATTGATTCGTGCGATACAGCAGTTGCGTAAAGACAGCGGGCTGGACATCACAGACCGTATAGCAATCAATATTCCGGAGAATGAGCAGAATGCGAAGTGCATCGCTTTGTTCAAGGACATGATAGCATCTGCCACTTTGGCTACGGAAATAAACCTTTCCGGCGAGGAACTTACACTGCGTAAGAATTGAAAGCAAGGAGCACCATAACTGTTCTGCTCACGATGTTGTGTGTCTTGCTCCTTGACCAATGGAGTAAGATATGGGTGAAGACCCATATGGCTCTGCACGAAAACATTCGCATTACGGACTGGTTCTATATTCTCTTCACGGAGAATCGTGGAATGGCTTTCGGGATGGAATTGGTTGATAAGTACCTGCTTACGGGTTTTCGCATTCTTGCGGTATGTCTGTTGGTGTGGTATTTATGGCGCCTGATACAAAAGGGTGAGAAGATAGGTTATCTTATCTGTATTGCGCTGATTACGGCGGGAGCGTTGGGTAACATTATAGACTGCATCTTCTATGGTGTTTTCTTCAATGCCCCGGCTCCTCCGTATGTGGCTCATTTTGTTGGATGGGGATACGGCTACGACGTACTGATGCGCGGTCGTGTAGTAGATATGCTTTATTTCCCGTTAGTGTCCTGGGACTGGCCTTCATGGATGCCCGTATTGGGCGGTGAGCATTTCATCTTCTTTTCTCCAATATTCAACCTTGCGGATTCTGCCATTTCTTGTGGCGTAGCCGCCCTCATAGTGTTTTATCATGAGAGGTTTCAGCGTTAGGATATTGTTGCTTGCCTTGTGTCTGGTCGGCTGTAAGCCCTCTTTGCCCGACGGTATACTCTCAGAGAGAGAATTGGAGGAGATCCTGTACGACTACCATATGGCGATGGGATTGGCTGAGAGCGAAGGCGGCAATGTTGCCGACAATCGTTACATCAGGGTGCATCAGGTGTTTGACAAACACAGAATAAGCGAGGCGGATTTTGACAGCAGCATGGTCTATTGGTGTAAGCATTCTGAGAATCTGTATCAGATTATGCGGCGTGTCAGTGAGCGTCTGGACAGGAAAGCAGAGATACTTGGTGTCAATAGCGAACAGCAGGTGCACGATGCTTATGCCGCATTGTCGGAAGATGGCGATACCGCTAATATATGGAAGGGCAGCACCTTCCGTCTGGTGCTGGGCACCACTCGCCAGAATGTATTCCGCTTCATTATTCCTGCAGACTCCACTTTCCGAGAGGGAGATACTTTCCTCTGGGTATTCACGCCCCAGTCGTTGTCATCTAAGGCAAATCAGGATGTCTATGTCCAGTTCTCTGTCAAGTATGAGGGTGACACAGTGGCTGCTACAACGCGCACGCTCTTCGACGACCGTCCGGTGGCGATAGAAATAGGTGAAAATCTGGTGCATAACAATTTGCGTATAGTGCAGGTTTCGGGCTGTGTCTATATACCTCCTTCGGAGAAGGGACAGTTTGCATTGACAGCGCTCAGTCATATGGCTTTGGTGCGTTATCATCATGAAAAGGAGATACCGGTTGTCGAGGACAGTACGGAGGTCGTTGTGGAAGACAGCGTCAGTGTTGATACGACGGAACATGTGCGTCTCTCTCCTCACGATGTGCGTGGCGGTGAGGCAAAGGAGCACAAAATTCAAATCGTCAAGGAGAAAAACACTAAATGGGTGAGACGCAAGAAAAGATAGCCTTTCACCGTTTGCGTATGGAAGACGGCACGCTGATAGAAGGACCTCTCGTGGTTGTCTATGAAGACGGACTGATGGTAAGATACTATCCCCTTGTAAGTGAGGAGGCGGAAGTTATATGGCAAGGCGGCGTCGGAACTCCGCGCAGATAATTCCCGTTGCCATTGCCACATTGAGAGATTCCGATGTCTCACGGTCGGAAGGGTAGGGTGGAATGAACAGCCTTTCCGTTACTTCCCGGGTTATGGACGCAGATATCCCGTTTCCTTCGTTTCCCATGACTATTATTCCTGTGTCGGACAGCGTCTTTTCATAGATATTTTCTCCGTCCAGGAAGGTTCCGTAGATATTTTTCCCTTGCGACTTCGCTTCTGACAGCCAGAAAGCCAAATCCGTGTAATGCACTTTCACTCTGGCGATGGCTCCCATAGTGGCTTGCACGGCCTTCGGAGAAAAAATGTCGGCGGTTTCATTTGTGCATACAATATTCTCAATACCAAACCAGTCTGCCACTCTGACGATGGTACCTAAGTTGCCGGGATCCTGTATTGTGTCCAGCGCCAGGATCAGTTCGTCGGAACTTGGCGATGGTATCTGCCATCGGGGAAGCTTGAATATTGCAATCGGCCCCTGTGGTGCCTGTTGCAGCGAGGCTTTCTGGAGTTCGTCTTTTGTGAGGTCGTCGAACAGGGCCTCAAGTGTGAACGAACTGCGCAAATCTTCTATCAACTTTGGCCCTTCCGCTACGAAAAGACCGCTTGCCTCCCGTTCTTTCCGTCGTGCCAGAGAATGTATCTGTTTGATGCGATTCTTACTTATCATGATACAAAAGTACGAAAAAAGTGTAGAGTAGCCGGTAGCATACGGGCGTTTTTTCAAAAATTTGAAAAAAAAGTCATATATTTGCATTTATGATGCGTCTGTGCGCCCTTTTCAGAACTTTGACATGCCTTCTGTTGGTGGCACTTGTCATCGTATCCTGTTCGTCGGAGAAGTATCTTTCAGAAGGGGAATATCTTCTCGACCGCACGGAGGTGCATCCGTCTTCTTTGGACGGCTATATCCGTCAGCATCCTAATCAGCGATGGTTTTCTGCTGTGAAGGTGCCTCTGGGCATCTGGCTGATGGCAGGAAAGAAAGAGGGACGTTTCCGCAATATGATCAGACGTATGGGAGAAGCTCCCGTGATATACGATTCGTTGCAGTCTGGACGCAGCGCCCAGCAGATGCAGGATGCTGTGAGAGCACAAGGTTATCTGCACGCAAAGTCGTCCTACAGTGAGCGTACGAAACGTCATAAGATGAGAGTGCGCTTTGATGTCGATTACGGACCGCGATACAGTATTCGCGACCTCTCCACGGAGGTGAGGGACTCGCTTCTTCTGTATTTGATAGAGCCGCTGATGAGCGAGACGCTGTTGTACGAGGGTATGCCTTTTGATGCTAATGTTTTGGATGACGAGCGTCGTCGCATTGCATCCAAACTGAATTCAGTAGGCTATTATCATTTCAACAAGGACCATATCTCTTTCTTGGCAGATACCACCTTGGGTAATCATCAGGTGGCGCTCACAATGGTGATATTCCCTTTCTCCCAGCATGGCGACACCATCACTTATCATCAGATATACCGCTGGGGTGAAACGACATTTAAATTGGACACCACATCCCGTCATCCTTTGCGTCTGCGCGAAAAGGTGTTGCGCGGCACCGTAGCGATGAAGCCGAATAGTCTTTATAGCGAGCGTGACGTTCAGACCACCTATGGTCGACTCATTCGCCTGGGTGCATTGGCAGCCAGCAACATACAGTTGGAGGAACGTGATTCCAACAGGCTGTATCCGCGCATCATACTCACGCCGGCCCGCTTAAACACTATTAAGTTCGGTCTGGACGGCACCAACTCTTCCGGCGACTTGGGAGTTGCGGCAGAGGTGACGTATCAGAACCGTAATATCTTTCACGGTTCGGAACTGTTGACCATTAAGGCACGCGGAGCATTCGAGGCTATCAAACAGCTCAAGGGGTACGACCGTCAGAATTTCATTGAATACTCCTTTGAGGCTTCGCTGACGTTTCCCAATTTCATGTTCCCAGGTTTGAATCAATGGTTCCGCGCTCACACCCAGGCTACATCGGAGGTGTCGTTGAAATTCGACTCGCAGGACCGTCCCGAGTTCCATCGCCGCGTTGTCACGGGTGCGTTGCGCTACAGATGGGGACGTTATAACGGCAAGCATCAGTACCGTTGGGACCTTCTGGGACTCAACTATGTTTACATGCCTTGGATATCGGAGACATTCCGCAAGACCTATCTGGATAACCCCACTTCCAGAAACGCGATTCTCCGTTACAACTACGAGAACCTTTTCATTATGAACTGGTCGTTCACGTTTAATTATTCGAGCGTCCACACCCTGGGGGCGATGAGTATATATGGCAAGGACGGCTGGACGGCCCGTGTTTCGTTGGAGACAGCAGGCAATCTGCTGCATGGATTGTGCAGCGCGTTCTCCAGTTCCAAGAACAGCGACGGTCAGCGTACCCTCTTCGGCATTGCCTACGCTCAATATGCGAAGGTGGATTTGGATTTCTCACGTAGCCTCAAGATATCCGAAGGTCACTCTTTTGCGTTCCATGCCGGCCTCGGTCTTGCGTTTCCTTACGGCAATGCCAATATCCTGCCTTACGAGAAGCGCTATTTCTCGGGCGGTGCAAATTCCGTGCGAGGATGGAGTGTACGTGAATTGGGTCCCGGAAGTTTTCGCGGCATAGACGGTCGTATCGACTTTATAAACCAGACAGGTGACATAAAGCTGGACCTTAATGTCGAGTACCGTGCACATCTGTTTTGGAAGGTGGACGGAGCACTCTTTCTGGATGCCGGTAACATATGGACCTTTCGCGACTATGATGATCAGCCGGGCGGTCAGTTCTCCTTCAGCCGCTTCTGGAGGGAAATCGCCGTGTCATACGGTATGGGTATACGCTTCAATTTCAACTACTTCCTGCTTCGCCTGGATGCTGGCATGAAGGCCATTAATCCGGCATTCGAGGACACGAGGAGACACTATCCGTTGATATATCCGAAATTCTCCAGGGACTTCACATTCCATTTTGCGGTTGGTCTCCCATTCTAATTATTGAGTTAAAACGAAAAAAATATATGCAGTTTATTTCATTTAGTTCAGGCTCCAGCGGCAACTGCTATCTGCTCAAGACAGAGCATAATATGCTCATCCTCGATGCAGGTCTGAGTCCCCGCAAGGTGAAGCAGTACCTAAGTGACTACGGCCTCTCGCTGTCGGATGCAGACGCCATTCTGATTACCCACGATCACACTGACCATATCAAAGGCGCCGGACTTATGTCGGAGGAGTATCAGTTGCCGGTCTACACTACGGAGACCGTTCACGAGGGTATGTGCCGTAATTATTGTATGCCTCACAAGGTGCCGGTAGCTTTGCGCCGCTTTGTCCAAAAGGATACGACATTTGATTTGGGAGATTTTAAGATAACACCGTTTGAAGTGCCCCACGACAGCAGCGACTGTGTCGGTTATTTCATTGAGGCGGAGGGTGTGGCCTTCTGCATCATCACGGATGCCGGTCATGTCACAGATGCCATTCGTCAGTTTGTGGCCCGTGCCAACTATCTTGTGCTGGAGGCCAATCACGATGTGGATATGCTCAATATGGGTCCTTATCCCGCCCATCTCAAGGGACGTATAAAAGGGGAGAAGGGACATCTCTCCAACGAGACCGGTGCCCGTCTGGTGGCTGAGTACGCCACTCCGGAGTTGCGGCATCTCTGGCTCTGTCATCTTTCCGAGGAGAACAATCATCCGGAACTTGTGCGTAAGACCTACGAACAGGTGTTCTCGGAATACGGTATTAAGGCCGGTTTGGACTTTTCTCTTACTGTATTGAAGCGTCTCGTGCCTTCGGAAATGTACATTTTGTGAGAAAAATGAAAAAAAGTAAACGAAAAGTTTGGCTGTTTGCGAAAAATGCCATACCTTTGCACCCGCAAATGAGGGGATTGATGCCCCGAGGAATGCGTCCTTAGCTCAGTTGGTAGAGCAATTGACTCTTAATCAATGGGTCCAGGGTTCGAGCCCCTGAGGGCGTACGAAAAAGAGGATGGCCCGCAAGGTCGTCCTTTTTTTGTTGGTGGAAGAAACATATATATAATATAATATGTATAGAACTAAAACCTGCGGAGAACTCCGCATGACAAACGTAGGTGAACAGGTCACCTTGTCGGGTTGGGTGCAGAGCATCCATAATCTGGGTGCCCTTTCCTTTGTCGATTTGCGCGACCGCTACGGCATCACCCAGTTGGCTTTCAACGAAGATGCCAGTGAGGAACTCAAGGCCAAGGCCGCTTCTCTGGGTCGTGAGTATGTGATTCAGGCCAAGGGCACTGTGGCGGAGCGATATTCCAAGAACAAGAATATCCCTACCGGCGACATTGAGATTATCGTTTCCGAGTTGAATATCATCAACGCTTCTCTCACTCCTCCTTTCACCATCGAGGAGAACAGCGACGGCGGCGACGACCTTCGCATGAAGTACCGTTATCTGGACTTGCGTCGTCCCGTGGTGCGTCAGAATCTGGAGCTGCGCCACAAGATGGCTTTCGAGGTGCGCCGCTATCTTGACGAGCAGGGTTTCATCGAGATAGAGACTCCCATCCTCGTCAATTCCACTCCGGAGGGTGCCCGCGACTTCGTGGTGCCTTCCCGCATGAATCCCGGTCAGTTCTATGCATTGCCCCAGTCTCCACAGACGCTCAAGCAGCTTCTCATGGTGGCCGGCATGGACAGATATTTCCAGATTGTGAAGTGTTTCCGCGATGAGGACCTGCGTGCCGACCGTCAGCCGGAGTTCACACAGATCGACTGCGAGATGTCTTTTGTTGAGCAGGAGGACATCCTTCAGATGTTTGAGGGCATGAGCCGTCATCTCTTCAAGACCATCAAGGGCATCGACCTTCCCGCGCTTCCCCGCATGACATGGGCTGAAGCCATGAGGTGTTACGGCAGCGACAAGCCTGATACGCGTTTCGCAATGCCTATTGTGGAGCTCAAGACTTCCGAGGTGGACAATGCTTCTCATGAGATTGTGCCCACACTCTTTCCCGAGGGATTCCAGGTGTTCGACGGTGCGCGCTACATCGGCGCTCTCTGCTGCGAGGGTCAGGCTGTGCTCACCCGCAAGCAGATAGACGAGCTCACAGAGTTTGTGAAACGTCCCCAGGTGGGTGCCAAGGGTATGGTATACGCCCGCGTCAACGAGGACGGCAGCGTGAAGTCGAGTGTGGATAAGTTCTACGGCCCCGATACGCTGGCTGCCCTCAAGGATAAGATGCAGGCGAAGGCCGGCGACCTGATTCTCATTCTTTCCGGCGACGATGCCATGAAGGTGCGCAAGCAGCTCTGCGAGTTGCGCCTTGAGATGGGTTCCCGCATGGGTCTGCGCGACAAGAACAAATACAGCTGCCTGTGGGTTATCGACTTCCCGATGTACGAGTGGAGCGACGAGGAGCAGCGTCTGATGGCTATGCACCATCCGTTCACGTCTCCCAAGCCCGAGGACATACCTCTTCTCGACACGAATCCTGCCGCCGTGCGTGCCAATGCCTACGACATGGTCATCAACGGTGTCGAGGTGGGCGGCGGTTCTATCCGTATCCACGACGCTCAGTTGCAGCAGAAGATATTCGAGATACTCGGTTTCACTCCCGAGCAGGCGCAGGCGAAGTTCGGCTTCCTCATGAATGCCTTCAAATACGGCGCACCCCCTCACGGAGGTCTGGCCTACGGTCTCGACCGCTTTGTCTCTCTCTTCGCCGGTTTGGACAGTATACGCGACTGCATTGCGTTCCCCAAGAACAATTCCGGTCGCGACGTCATGCTCGACGCTCCTGGTGTGATAGACCAGTCCCAGCTCGACGAGCTCTGTCTCTCTGTGGTTAAGAAAGCAGAGTAGGGGACAGGAAATATAAATAAGAAAGGGCACTCAAACGAGTGCCCTTCTTTTTTTTAATACTTGCGCGCCTTTACTTCTTCAGCATCTCGGCGAAGTCCTTGCAGGGCTTGAATGCCGGCAGATCGTGAGCGGGCACGATGATTGTCTGGTTTCTTGAGATGTTACGGGCGGTCTTCTGTGCGCGGTGCTTCAGAATGAAGCTGCCGAATCCACGCAGATAGATGCATTCACCCTTACTCATTGTGTCCTTCATTACAGACATCATGGCCTCGATAGTAGCTGTAGCGCTTGCGGTATCCACACCTGTGCGGTTGCAGATTTCCTTGATTAATTCAAGCTTTGTCATACTTTTTTCAGTTTTCGGTTAGTTTTTTCTTCAATTCCGACACAAAGATAATAAAAAAACTTGTATAACAGCAAAGCAAAATGCTTAAAATTCCCGTTTTATGCGCGTTTTTTTTGTTTTTACACGAGATTTAGCCGTTTCTTGCCGTATTTCCCATTATAAATCCCTAAGCCACGCATCTTCAGAGGCATCTGTCGGCATGCGCCAGTCTCCGCGTGGCGACAGACTTACAGAACCCACCTTCGGTCCGTCGGGCAGACAGCTCCTCTTGAACTGCTGACGGAAGAATCGTCTGCAGAACGTCTTGAGCCAGTGTGTGACGGTCTCTTCGTCATAGATGCCCTCAAAGGCCTTCAATGCCATCATCTTTATCTTGGCGGGACGGAATCCCCAGCGCAGCAGGTAGTAGAGGGTGAAGTCGTGCAGTTCGTAGGGTCCCACGAGGTCTTCTGTCTTCTGTGTGATGTTGCCCTTCTCGTCGGCGGGAATCAGTTCGGGCGAGATAGGAGTGTCCACGATGTCCAGCAGTGTGGCCCGTGCCTCCTTGTCGTCGCTGTGCTCTGCCACCCAGCGCACGAGATGCTTCACCAACGTTTTGGGCACTGATGCGTTCACGCCGTACATCGACATGTGATCGCCGTTGTATGTGGCCCAGCCGAGCGCCAGTTCCGACAGGTCGCCTGTGCCCACCACGAGGCCTCCCGTCTGGTTTGCCACATCCATTAGTATCTGCGTGCGCTCGCGCGCCTGCGAATTCTCATAGGTCACGTCGTGCTTCGCCTTGTCGTGGGAAATATCCCTGAAGTGCTGCTCGCAGGCTGCCTTGATGCTTATCTCGCGTATGGTGATGCCCAGTTGCTTCATCAGGTTCATCGCGTTGTGGTAGGTGCGGTCGGTGGTGCCGAATCCGGGCATTGTGATGCCGATGATACCCTTGCGGTCGAGCCCCAGCAGGTCGAATGTCCTCACGGTGACGAGCAGCGCCAGTGTGGAGTCCAGACCGCCCGATATGCCCACCACAGCCGTCTGGGCGTGTGTGTGTCGCATGCGCTTGGCCAGTCCCTGTGTCTGTATGGAGAATATTTCCTCGCAGCGCTCGTCCAGTTCCTCTCCCTGCGGCACGAAGGGGTGGGGGTATATGCTTCTCGTCAGTGTGAATTCGCGGGGCTCCGTGTGGAGCACTACGCGCTTCGCTCCCTCCGCCGTCTCCTTCGCGGCGCATGTGGCAAAGGTGGTGTTCTGCCGGCGTTCGTTGCGCAGGCGTTCGATATCAATCTCCGTGATGACGAGCTGTTCGCTCAGGCTGTTGTGCTTGCCTTCGGCAATGATGCTTCCGTTCTCGGCCACCAGCACCTTGCTGCCGAACACCACATCCTGGGTGCTCTCGCCGAAACCTGCTCCCACATACACATAGCCTGATATGGTGCTTGCGCTCTGCTGTCTCACGAGCTGCTTCACGTAGTTGTATTTACCTACGCATTCGTTGTCGGCCGACAGGTTGAGTATCACCTCCGCGCCTTCCAGTGCCATGCGGCACGAGGGCGGGATGGGAGCCCAGAGGTCTTCGCATATCTCGATGCCGAATGTCATCGACGATGTCTCGAAGAGCCAGCCGCGCTGCAGCTCGATCTGCTGTCCGCCCAGCCAAATTGCCGTGCCGGGAGCTATGTCGGCAGCAGAGACGAACCAGCGCTTCTCGTAGAACTCCTTGTAGTTGGGCAGGAAGGTCTTTGCCACCACGGCTTCTATGCGTCCGTGCTGCATCACTACGGCGGCGTTTATCAGTCCGCCCTTAATCTGCACGGGCATTCCCACCACGATGATGATGTCCAGTCCGTGACTGAATTCCTGCAGTTTGGACAGTGCGCGCTCCGCTTCGTCCAGCAGCGTCTGCTGATGGAAGAGATCCTGGCAGGTGTATCCCGTCAGAGCCAGTTCGGGGAAGACGATGACTTCAGCGCCCTTTCCCTCGGCCTGCACGGTGAGGGCTTCGATGCGTTCCACATTCCATTCCGGGCTTGCCACCCTCACTTCGGGCACGGCAGCGGCAATCTTCACAAATCCGTAGTTCATGCGTTCTACATTGTTATTACGCGTGCAAAGGTACGAATTTTTCCTGAAAGTCGACATTTCTTGGCACGTCTTTTGCATAATACAAAGTGAATAAGGCATAGAAAAGCCCATGAATACGAACTTTTCCAAGGATTTGACCTTCCTCATAGCTTTCTCTTTCAGCGAAAGCGGACGGCTGGGAGGTGACATTGTGTCACCCATACATCTGCTTTTGGCAATGATGCGCCAAAATGGCAGTAAGGGTGCTGTGCTCATCCGTGAGATTCAGCCCGACACCGACTCCATTATCAGGGATTTGGAGCAAAGCGGTGCCAACCATCTCATCGGCGTGCCCTCCAAGCCCGGCGAGGTGCCGATGGACATACAGGCTTCGCGCCTCATACGTCTGGCCATTCTCGAGGCCCGCATGATGCAGGCTCCCGAGGTGGACACCGAGCACCTTCTTCTGGCTCTGCTCAAGGAGAAGGACAATCCCGCCGGCCGCATTCTGGAGCGCCACGGAGTCACCTTCGAACAGATAGCCCGCATCCTCAATCCGGGCGGTCTGCCTGGCGACGACGATGCCGACGAGGAGGAGACGGAGGCTGCCGGTATGGATGCCATGCCGGGCGAGGGTGAGATGAGCCCTGCCGGCACATCGGCTCTCGATGCCTTCTCCACCGACCTCACACAACTGGCCCGCACGGGTAAGATGGACCCCGTCATCGGCCGTGAGAAGGAGATAGAGCGTGTGGAGCAGATACTGTGCCGCCGCAAGAAGAACAATCCCATCCTCATCGGCGAACCCGGTGTGGGCAAGAGTGCCATCGTCGAGGGTCTGGCCATGCACATCGCCATGGGCAAGGCTCCCTCGCTGCTCGCCGACCGCCGCATCGTGATGCTCGACATCGCTTCCGTGGTGGCGGGCACGAAGTATCGCGGTCAGTTTGAGGAGCGTCTCAAGAGCATCACTGCCGAGCTCAAGCAGCACCCCGAGATTATCGTCTTCATCGACGAGATACACACCCTCGTGGGAGCAGGAGGAGCCACCGGTGCCATGGATGCCGCCAATCTCCTGAAGCCCGCTCTGGCACGCGGCGACATACGCTGCATCGGAGCCACCACCGTGGACGAGTTCCGCAAGACGATAGAGAAGGACGGAGCCCTCGACCGCCGTTTCCAGAAGGTGATGGTGCGCGAGACCACCGCTGCCGAGACGCTGGAGATACTGCGTCTGCTGCAGCCCCACTACGAGATGCACCACAACGTCACCTATACCGACGCTGCCATCGAGGCCTGCGTGCATCTGTCCGACCGCTTCGTGAGTTCCCGCTCGTTCCCCGACAAGGCGCTCGACGCCATGGACGAGGCCGGTGCCAAGGTGCATCTCATGGGCGGTGAGGTCACAGAGGACACCATAGCCGAGGTCATCAGCATGATGACGGGCATTCCCGCCTCGCGTGTAGGTCAGAAGGAGCGCGCCCGTCTGCTCTCCCTGGAGGATACGCTCAAGAAGTCCGTGATAGGGCAGGATGAGGCCATCCACCGTGTGGTGCGCGCCATCCAGTGCAGCCGCATGGGTCTGAAGGACCCGAAGAAGCCCATCGGCACGTTCCTCTTCGTGGGTCCCACGGGTGTGGGCAAGACCTACCTCTGCAAGCGCCTGGCCTACGAGATGTTCGGCTCCGAGGACGCTCTCATCCGCATCGACATGTCCGAGTATATGGAGAAGCACACCGTCTCCCGCATGGTGGGTGCGCCTCCGGGCTATGTGGGCTACGACGAGGGCGGCCAGCTCACCGAGCGTGTGCGTCGCCGTCCCTACAGCATCGTGCTGCTCGACGAGATAGAGAAGGCGCATCAGGATGTCTACAACCTGCTCCTGCAGGTGATGGACGAGGGGCGCCTCACCGACGGCAACGGTGCCACGATAGACTTCAAGAACACCATCATCATCATGACCTCCAACATAGGCACGCGCCAGCTCAAGGACTTCGGCGGCGGCATCGGTTTTGCCGCTTCGCAGGGCGAGGTGGACAAGAAGCGTGCGCGCAGCATTGTGGACAAGGCCATCAAGAAGCAGTTCGCTCCCGAGTTCCTCAACCGTTTGGACGACGTGGTGCATTTCGACCAGCTCGACGAGGAGGCCATACAGCGCATCGTCAGCCTCGAACTGCAGCCTCTCATGCATCGCATCGCCGAGCTGGGCTATCAGCTCACCGTCACTCCCGAGGCGCAGCAGCTCCTGGCCCACAAGGGCTACGACGTGCAATACGGCGCCCGGCCTCTCTCGCGTGCCATACGCACCTGTCTGGAGGAACCCCTCTGCGAGGTTATGATGCAGGGCGGACGCAAGAGAAAATACAAAACATCAGTAGATAACGATAAAATCATACTTTCATGAAAAAAGGTAACATTGGGGTAACGACTGAAAACATCTTCCCCGTCATCAAGAAATTCCTCTACAGCGACCACGACATATTCCTTCGCGAGATGGTGTCCAACGCTGTGGATGCCACACAGAAGCTCAAGACGCTGGCCGGCAAGGGCGAGTTCCAGGGCGAACTGGGCGACCTCAAGGTGGAGGTGCTCATCGACAAGGAGGCCGGCACGCTCACCGTGCGCGACCACGGCGTGGGTATGACTGCCGACGAGATAGAGCGCTATATCAACCAGATAGCCTTCTCCGGCGCGGGCGAGTTCCTCGAGAAGTATAAGGACGCTGAGGCCATCATCGGCCACTTCGGTCTGGGCTTCTATTCCTCCTTCATGGTGTCCGACCGCGTGGACATCCTCACCAAGAGCTATCAGGACGCTCCCGCCCAGAAATGGTCGTGCGACGGCAGTCCCGAATTCTCCCTCGAGGAGATTGACAAGAGCGAGCGCGGCACCGACATCGTGATGCACCTTGCGGACGACTGCAAGGAGTTTCTCGAGAAGGGCAAGATAGAGCAGCTGCTCTCCAAGTACTGCCATTTCCTGCCCATCCCCGTGGTCTTCGGCAAGGAGAGCAAATGGGACGAGAAGGAGAAGAAGATGGTGGAGACCGACGAGGACCACGTCATCAATTCCGTTGCACCTCTGTGGATGCGCAAGCCCTCCGAGCTCAAGGACGAGGACTATAAGGAGTTCTACCGCCACCTCTTCCCCATGAGCGACGAACCCCTCTTCTGGATTCACCTCAATGTGGACTATCCCTTCAATCTCACCGGCATACTCTATTTCCCCAAGCTCAAGGAGAATATCGAGATGCAGCGCAACAAGATACAGCTCTACTGCAATCAGGTCTTCGTCACCGATCAGGTGGAGGGCATCGTGCCCGAGTTCCTCACGCTGTTGCACGGCGTCATCGATTCGCCCGACATCCCTCTCAATGTGAGCCGTTCCTACCTGCAGGGCGACCCCAACGTGAAGAAGATATCCAGCTACATCACCAAGAAGGTCTCCGACCGTCTTTCTTCCATCTTCAAGACGCAGCGCGCTGAGTATGAGGAGAAGTGGCAGGACATCTCCATCTTCATCGCCTACGGTATGCTCTCCGAGCCCGACTTCTACGACAAGGCCAAGGACTTCTATCTCCTCACCGACACCGAGGGCAAGCATTTCACCCTCGAGGAGTACAAGACGCTCATCTCTTCCGAGCAGACCAACAAGGACGGCCAGACCATCTATCTCTATGCCACCGACCGCGAGGCTCAGTACGCACAGATCGAGGCTGCCAGGAAGAAGGGCTACAGCGTGCTGCTGATGAACGGACAGCTCGACGCTCCTCTCATGAACATGCTTGAGACCAAGCTGGAGAAGTCCACCTTCACGCGTGTCGATTCCGACGTGCTGGAGCGCCTTATCCTCAAGGAGGATGTCAAGGAGCAGACGGAGGAGGAGAAGAAGCAGTACGAGGGTCTCATCAAGGCCTTCTCCGACCTGCTGAAGCCTGCCGAGGACGACAAGAAGGCTCCCACCTACAGTGTGCAGACGCAGTCGCTGGGCGCTGAGGCCGCTCCCGTCACTCTCACGCAGAGCGAGTATATGCGCCGCATGAAGGAGATGGCACGCCTGCAGCCGGGTATGTCGTTCTATGGCGAACTGCCCGACTCCTACAATGTCATCCTCAACACCGACGCTCCTCTCATCCGCAAGGTCATCGACGGCGACGACAGCCAGGTGGCTCAGCTTGTTGACCTCTGCCTGCTGCAGAACGGTCTGCTCAAGGGCGAAGCTCTCCAGCGCTTTGTCGAGCGCACGATGCAAGGCTTGCAGTAATAACAAAGGAACGGCATCCGAAAGGGTGCCGTTCTTTAGTTAAGAGTTAAGAGTGAAAAGTGAAAAGTTAAGAGTGAAGAGTGAAGAGGCGCCCTCCGAATACTCCGATTATTCAGATTACTCCGATTATTCTGAATATTTTTTGGGCGCCATTTCTCACTCTTCGTTCTTCACTCTTATTCTCCCGCTCCTTCGCCGCTACCACCGCTGTTGAGGGTGAAGCTGGCAGTCAGCGTCATAGCTGCGTTCACGGCTACGCTGCGGGAAGCACTCGTGTTGCCGTCGCTCCACTGTGAGAAGCTGTAGCCTGCGTTGGGCTGAGCAGAGATGTTGACACTCGTGCCGGGTGCCACGTCAGTGTTGCCACCTGCGCCGTACTCGCCGTCGCCGATCTTCACACGACCGCCGTTGCCTGCACTCACGGTGAGACGTACGGTCTCAGCATTTGAACCACCCGTAGATCCGCCGTTCCCTGAATCCGTAGATCCGCTGAACTCGGGGTCTTCCTGACCGTCGATGAGAGGACGTGCGTTGAAGACGAACTCCACGGTCTTGGTGTACTCGCCGTCTGCGATGGTCACTGAGCTGTAGTCGGCAGCTACGGTTGCGTAACGCTTACCGGCGATGAAGCCGCGCAGTGTTGCGTACTTGTGCTGGGACTTGAAGCCCTTCACGAAGCGTTCGAGCTGTGCTGCGTCCTCAGCGGAGGCTTCCGTGCTCTGTGCCTGCTTGACCCATGCTGCGATGCCCATCCAGAGCGCACCCATCTTGTTGTTCTGGGCGATGTTCGCGTTTTTGAAGCGGTCGCTGGTGTAGGGGTTTCGGAGGGTCACGAGGAAGGTCTTACCCGTGACGTTGTTCACCTTTGCGTAGGTGTTGCTGGTCTTGTCTGCTCGGCGCGAAAGTGAGCGACCGAACCAATCAATTCTAAGATTTGCCATTTTTGTTTAGAGTTTAATAGGTTGCTTTCGCTGCGCTCAGCCTCATTGCTAGCGCAAAGAAAATGTTTAGTTGGTTAATAGTTTATTTTGGTTGAAGCGCTTCCGTTGTTGTTGGATTCATTCGCAGGCTCTCATCCATCTTACATCTTACTTCTTACTTCTTACATCGTTCTTGAATCCTCTAACGACAGTCTGACAATAGTCAGAGACGTCTTTGATTAAATCCGCTGCAAAGATACGACATCAACATTGCGGTTTTCGAATGATTGACCAACTTTTTTCGAAAAATTTTTAGGAGGGTTAGAAGAGGGTTAGTCAATAGTCATTAGTCAATAGTCAATAACAAAAATGAAGTAAGCCCAAATGTCGCCACTATTATATAATAAATATATAAAATATATTTTTATTATAATAGTGACCCCAAAATCGCATCTCTAAAATTCTTAATGACTATTGACTATTGACTGCTAATGACTGCATTATACAGATGTCGCCCCACAAATCGTTGATAATCTTGGAGATGGCAGTAAGAAGGGTGGGCGAACAGTAGTCAAAGTTAGTCAAATGCAGCAATTTCTCACGGCAAAATGTCTCAAAAAACGATAAGGATGGCGGCAAAATGCACTCATCCTGCTCAAAGTTTGTTGAAAATAAAATGTGTTTTTTTGAGTGAAAATGAAGAAAAATGCGTATATTAGTTAAGCATTTTGCTAAATTCTTACATGGATGTTACCTTTTTATTAAAAATTAGTGTGAAAAGGTGTAGCTGGCTGCGTGTATTTTGAGAAAAAAATGTAGTTTTGTGTCTCGTTTTTGCAGTTTTGTTGATGAGTTGTGGCGATGATGCCATGTCTTCTCCCGAGGTTTTTGGGACATCGTTTCCAAGAATTCTGTTGTCGTTTCTGGCGTTCGGCGGCCGTTTTTTTTTTACAAAAAAAAGAACTTTTTTCCGCTATTTTGCAGTTTTTTATTTGTGTCTGTCTTTTTGAGCGACTGGACATCCAGTTTACGTTCGAGCAGGCTATGCAACACTCGGTGGCAGTGAAGGGTGCCAATGTGAACCACAACACCGTTCGCCAGATGCTGAAGAACTGGCGCAAGCAAGGACTTGTGGTGCAGGAGGATGACGGAAACTATCGTAAGTTGTAACGCGGTCATTTGGTCAAGGTCATTTGGTCAAAATCGTCGCAAACACCGCGAACTGCTCCGCGCCATAGTGGCAGTGAACCTGAATATCGGCATGCGCAGTGTGAAATATAAGACTCTAGATGCAGCCTACACCATCGCCTTCCCCCGCTGCACTCCCCTCAATGTCAATAAGAAGAAAAAGCAAGAACCGCCGTAGTGGCGGTTCTTGTTGTAGTATTACATCGGCAGGATTGCGGCGAAACCGCTCCACGGGGCCGTATTCTTATATCTCTCCAAAGCGGACGCAGGCACATGCAAGGTGGCACGATCCAAAGGGACTCTGATGAAAATATCACCCTCAACCACAGCAGGAGTCTCCGCAAGACAGGTGACATCCGTGAGGTCGGAACAGCCGGAGAAAGCACCCTTGCCTATCTTCTTCACGGTGGCGGAAATGGTCACAGACTTGATGTCGAAACAACCGTAGAAGGCATCCCTGCCGATGGCCGTGACACCCTCGCCGATGACGTACTCCTTCACCTTTGCACCAATGAGAGTGGGGATATTGCTTATCCAGTTGTAACGGGAGGCAACGATGTTCTCCGAACGGAGAGTGACAGACCTTAGATTCGGACACTTGGCAAAGACCCTTTCGCCAATCGACGTAACGCCCTTACCGATGACAACAGACGCAAGAGCGGTGCAACTTTCAAAGGCGTAGTTGCCGACACTCCTTACACTATCGGGAATGACAACATCCGTCAGCTCCTTGCAGCTCTCGAAAGCACTCTCTCCGATGGCAATCACACTGTATGTCTTGTTCTTGCGCGTCACCGTATCGGGCACCACGACATGCCCGGAATACTTGTTCCTTCCTGAGGTGACAGTGATATCAGAGCCGTTTCGGGAATAGTAGATGCCGTCCACCTCGAAGTCGTAGTACCACGGATTGCCGACGGTGATGAAACGCAAAACATCGACAAGTCGTTTTTTTATGGATGACATCTTACTCATTGTTTTTATTTCTTTAGGTTTCCAGCCGCTGCAAAGGTATAACATTTTCCTTAAACAACAAACTTTTTCCTAAAATTTAATATTCAAATGCAGGGAAAAGTCTTTTAAAGTATAATTGTCAGGCCTTTCGGCATTAGAAGGTGTGGTCGGTGAGCCAAAGCTCCCATCTTGAGTGCATTATTTGTTCTCGCGACATTCGCGACATCCGCGACACGAATATTCTGTGTGCTCACGCAGAAGATATTAACCTTAACCTTGACCTTGACGAAAACCAAAACGAAAACCCAAACGAAAAAAACTCTTCACTTTTCACTCTTCACTTTTAACTTTTTCGTATCTTTGCCAGCGAAAAACATAAAAGCATATATGGCAACAGTAGACGATAAGAAGATTATCTTCTCGATGGTGGGAGTGAGCAAGACCATCCAGCAGAACCAGAAACAGGTGCTCAAAAACATATACCTCAGCTTCTTCTACGGAGCAAAGATAGGTATCATAGGTCTCAACGGCGCGGGTAAGTCCACACTGATGAAAATCATAGCCGGACTCGACCAGCAATACCAGGGCAACGTGGTGTGGAGCCCCGGATACAGCGTGGGATACCTGCCGCAGGACCCGCCACTCAACGAGGAGAAAACCGTCAAGGAGAACGTGATGGAGGGAGTGCAGCATGTGTATGACGCACTGGCCGAATACGACGAGATAAACATGAAGTTCGGACTGCCGGAATACTACGAGGACGCCGACAAGATGGACCAGCTGATGCAGCGGCAGGCCGAGCTGCAGGACATCATCGACGCCACCGACGCATGGAACATGGACTCGAAGCTCGACCGCGCAATGGCGGCGCTGAACTGCCCGCCGGGCGACAGAAGCGTGCAGAACCTCTCCGGAGGCGAGCGACGCCGCGTGGCGCTGTGCCGTCTGCTGCTGCAGAAACCCGACGTGCTGCTGCTGGACGAGCCCACCAACCACCTCGACGCAGAGAGCATCGACTGGCTGGAGCAGCACCTGCAGCAATACGAAGGCACCGTGATAGCCGTGACACACGACCGCTACTTCCTCGACGACGTGGCTGAATGGATACTGGAGCTGGACCGCGGCGAGGGTATTCCCTGGAAGGGCAACTACTCATCGTGGCTGGAGCAGAAGAGTCAGCGACTGGCACAGGAGGAGAAGACAGCATCGAAGCGGCGCAAGACGCTGGAGCGCGAGCTGGAATGGGTGCGCATGGCTCCCAAGGCCCGACAGGCAAAGGGCAAGGCCCGTCTGAACTCCTACGAGATGATGCTCAACGAGGAGCAGAAGCAGAAGGAGGAGAAGCTGGAGATATTCATCCCCAACGGACCGCGCCTGGGCAACAAGGTGATAGAAGCCGAGCACGTGGCCAAGGCCTACGGGGAGAAGACGCTCTTCAGCGACCTCAACTTCGTGCTGCCGCCCAACGGCATCGTGGGAGTGATTGGTCCCAACGGTGCGGGCAAGACCACGCTGTTCCGTCTCATCATGGGACTGGAGAAGGCCGACGCGGGTTCGTTTGCAGTGGGCGAGACGGTGAAGCTCAGTTACGTGGACCAGCAGCACAAGGACATCGATGCCGCGAAGTCGGTATACGAGGTGGTGTCGCAGGGCAACGAGACGATACGCATGGGAGGCAAGGACGTGAACGTGAGGGCCTATCTCTCGCGCTTCAATTTCAGCGGAGCCGACCAGGAGAAGAAATGCGGCGTGCTGTCGGGCGGTGAGCGCAACCGTCTGCATCTGGCCGTGGCGCTGAAGCAGGAGGGCAACGTGCTGCTGCTGGACGAGCCCACCAATGATATCGACGTGAACACCCTGCGGGCGCTGGAGGAAGGTCTGGAGGCCTTCGCCGGATGTGCCGTAATCATCAGTCACGACCGATGGTTCCTCGACCGTATATGCACACATATCCTGGCCTTCGAGGGCGAGGGCAGTGTGTTCTACTTCGAGGGCAACTACAGCGAATACGAGAGCAACAAGGCCAAGCGTCTGGGACTGGAAGAGCCCAAGCGTGCCCGCTATCGCAAACTGATGGAAGAATAAGCTCTCAACTCGTCTACTTGTCTACTTTCGGCTTGCCGAATGAGCGCGCACGAAGCCGAAGCGAACTCGTCAACTCGTCAACTAATGTTAGTAAATTCTGTTATTAAGGATCGCATCTGCTACGTGGAGATGCAGAACGCTGAGCACTTCAACTGTCTCAGCGAGGCTATGTGTGAGGAACTGTGCGACGCCGTGCAGGCGGCCTACGACAAGGAGTGTGTGGGCATCGTCATCAAGGCGCAGTGCAGGAAAGGAGTGTGGAGCGCGGGGCATGACATCAGGGAACTGCCGCAGAACGGTGAGGACCCGCTGGCATTCGACGTGCCGATGGAGAGGCTGCTGCGCTGCGTGCAGCAGGTGGCCATACCGGTGATTGCCTGCGTGGACGGTACGGTGTGGGGAGGAGCATGCGACCTGTGCCTCTCGTGCGATATGATAGTCAGTTCGGACACAGCCACCTTCGCCATCACGCCCGCAAAGATAGGTATTCCCTATAACGCGTCGGGAATCATGCACTTCATCAACCAGCTGGGTATCAATAAGGCACGCGAGATGTTCTTCCTGGCAACGCCCATCACGGCACAGGACGCCCTCAACGTGGGACTCATCAACCACGTGGCTCCGGCCGGGGAGCTGGACAAGATGCTGGAGGAGAAGTTCCTGACACCCCTGCGACGCAACAGCGTGATGTCGATAAGTGCCATCAAGAGGCAGTTTCGCATCCTCAGCAAGGCCGCCACGCTGCTCTCGTCGGAGAATTTCGAGCGCATCAACGCCTACCGCACCAAGGTGTACAAGGGTGCAGACTATCTGGAGGGGATACGTTCCTTCCTCGAGAAGCGCACTCCCGAGTACAAGGGCAAAGCCTCCGATCTGGATACGAAATAAAGCCGTTCCCGCTCAGACCTCGAAGTCGAGGCAGGAGCGCTGCACGGTGTAGGGACGCACCTTGCTGTCGGCCACAGCAACATGCTCGGGATGTGTGGCATACGCCTTGAGAGCCGCCTCCGATTCGAGAGTGCTGTCGAGCATCACATCCGCATTGGAGGAAGCCAGACGGCCGTCGATGTGCACTTTGACATCCAGCAGACCGGGCACCTTGCCCACGAGACCTTCGAGGCCGGACTTGATGCCCGACTTGACAACGCGCTTCTCCTCCTCGGAGAGACTGGGATTGAGAGTCCAGAGAATGATGTGTTTTACCATATAAAAGAGAGTTTTATCGGATTTTACGCTGCAAAGATAAGACTTTTTTATATCTTTGCACCAAAATAACGGAAAAACTATGGAGCAAGGATTGATAAATATCGTGGAACTGGACTCTTACGCAGCCAATCCGGGGGACCTCTCGTGGGAGAATTTCATGAAGATGGAGGGCTGCCGTTTCACAGGATACCTCCGCACACCCGCCGCACTCACCGTGGAGAGGGCGAAGGAAGCCGACATCGTGCTGACCAACAAGGTGGTGATGAGCGGGGAGGTGATGTCGCAGCTGCCGAGACTGAAATATATCGGAGTGATGGCTACGGGCTACAATGTGGTGGACCTGGAGGCTGCACGCCGCAGAGGCATCATCGTCACCAACATACCGGCCTACAGCACCATGTCGGTGGCACAGATGGTGTGGGCACACCTGCTCAACGTGACGCAGCAGGTGGCGCTGCACGATGCAGCCGTCAAGGCGGGGGAGTGGGAGCGCAGCGAGGACTTCTGCTTCTATAAGGCGCCGCTCCGCGAACTGGACGGCAAGACGATGGGCATTGTGGGGCTCGGCAACATAGGCACGGCCGTAGCGCGCATAGCAAAGGCCTTCGGAATGAAGGTGCTGGCCTATACGAGCAAGACGGAAGTGGAGGAGGGCATCACGGCGACAAGGAGCTACGAGAGGCTCTTCAGCGAGTCGGACGTGGTGACACTGCATTGCCCCCTGACGAGCGAGACGCACCATCTGGTGAACCGCGAGCGTCTGCGTCTGATGCGCCCCACGGCCATACTCATCAACACGGGGCGCGGTCCGCTGGTGGACGAGGAGGCACTGTGCGAGGCGCTGCGCGAGGGACGGCTGGGAGCCGCCTGTCTGGATGTGCTGACGCAGGAGCCGCCCGTGAGTCTGCCCGAAGCTCCCAATCTCTATTTCACGCCGCATCTGGCGTGGGGCACACGCGAGGCCAGAGCCCGTCTGCTGGAAATTGCGGCGGAAAACATAAGGGCTTTCCTGCGCGGAAAGCCCCAGAATGTTGTATCGTAAAGGTAGCCGAATCACTTCGTGCCGCCGCCCAGAGCCAGATAGAGCTCAATAGTGGCATCAACAGCATCCATGCGGTTCCTGATTTGTGCCATGCGGGAGGAGAGAAGTGTGTTGTGGGCCGTGATGACGTTGAGATAGTTCGCTGAGGAGTTCTCATAGAGACGGCGTGTGGCATCGTAGGCACGCTGGTTGGCATCGGCCTCGTGACCGTAGTAGATGCGGTGCTCCTCGGCACAGCGCACCTCCAGCATGGCGGTGTTCACCTCGTTGCCGGCAGCAACCACCTGCTGCACGAAGTCGTTCTTGGCTATCTCAATGTCGTTCTTTGCTATCTTATAGCGTGCACGCAAAGCTCCGTTCTGGAAGATGGGCTGTGCGAGCGATGCTATGGCGTTGCCTATCATTACACCCGGATTGACAATGCCGATACCGGCACTGTTGGTGAAGCTGCCCGTAGCACTCAGGGTGAGGCTGGGGTAGAAGGCGGAAGCGGCTTCCTGCTTGTCGTAGAAGGCCTCTGCGAGCTTCAGCTCCGCCTGCTTCACGTCGGGACGGCGTGAGAGGATGGAGACGGGCGCACCCGTAGTGATAAGTGCGGGAGCCTGGAAGGATGCCAGTGTGGTGTGATCGATGAAGTGGGACGATTCGCCCAGCAATGTGCAAAGCGCGGTCTGCGTGATGGTGCGGTCGTCCTTGAGTTCGTCGAGAGTGCCCACCATCGACCAGTAGGTGGCTTCGATGCTGCTCACAGAAGCCTGATTGGCCTGGCCGGCTTCCATCAGACGGGCCTGCATGTCCCAATAGGTCTTCCAGTTGGCAACGGTCTGTTCCATCAGCACAACCTGCTCGTCTAGCTGGCAGATGGTGTAGTAGAGCTTGGCGACGTTGGCCACAAGACCTGCCTGCACAGCCTGACGTGCCGTCTGTATCTGCTTGAGCGACACCTTGGCGCCCTGCAACTGGTTGCGCAGAGCGAAGAAGTTGACATTCTGCCAGCCCATCGTCAGCGACGCACCGTAGGTCTTTGTGTTACGGGCGAAGGCATCGCGCAGGTCGGCGCGGTCGTAGGGGTCGTAGGTTTTACTGATAGAACCGTTGGCAGAGAAGCTGATGCTGGGGATGAACGCCAGGCGGGAGGCCTTCAGGGAATATTCCACCTGCTGTATCTGGAGGTCGGTGTTGCGCACGTCTGTATTCTGCGCGAGAGCCTTCTCGATGAGCCTCTGGAGGGTGGGGTCGGTGAAGAGTTCACGCCAGGAGAGGTCGCCCAGTCCGAGGGAGTCTCCGCTCTGTGCATCACCATAGATGCCGTCGGTGCGGATTTCACCCACTACCTTCTCGCGCTTGTAGTTCTTGAAGACTGCGCACGAGGTCATCGTGGCACCCACAAGGGCGCACACTAGAACATTATATAGTGTCTTTTTCATTGTTGACATTTTGGTGTATACTTATTCGTGATTCTTGGATGACTCGGCTTCCTCCTTTGCCTTGCGGCTGCGCTCGCGCTCCTTGAGGAACTGCTGGTCGGCCTCTTCCACCATCACAGGGCGTATCTTCTCCTGAAGCCATTCGGTGATGATGAAGAAGACGGGTACGGTGAAGAGGATGGCAAGGGTGCCGATAAACATACCGCCGATGACGGTGACACCGATGGTGCGGTTGGAGTGGCTGCCGGCGCCGGTGGATACCATAAGGGGCACCATTCCGATAATCATCGTGAGGACGGTCATCAGAATAGGACGCAGACGGGCTTCACAGGCTGCATAGGCGGCCTCCACGATGCCCATACCCTTGCGGCGACGCTCCAGGGCGAACTCCGTGATGAGGATGGCCGTCTTGGAGAGCAGACCGATAAGCATGATGATACCCGTCTGGAGGTAGATGTTGTTGTCTATCTTACAGCCGAATACGAAAGGAAGTATTTCGTAGCCCTGATTCCACAGCCAGGCGAAGCCCACAGAACCGAGCACACCGGCAGGTACCGAAAGGATGACGGACCAGGGCACGAGGAACGATTCGTAGAGACACGACAGAATGAGGAAGATGAGGAACGCACACACGAGGTAGATGACGATGGTGGCGTAGGACTCGCGCATCTCGTTCTCCTCACGGGCGATACCGCCGTATTCGTAGCCGAAGCCGGAGGGGAATGCGTTGTGGAACTCCTCGTCAACCACTTTCATGACATCGGTGGTAGAGTAGCCGGCATTGGGCATGAGGTTACACGTGATGGACGAGAAGAGGTTGAAACGGGTGTCTATCTCGGCACCGAGTATGGGAGTGAGTTTTACGAATTCGGAAACGGGAGCCATCTCGTTGCCGTTGCGCACGTACATATTAGAAATGTCTTCCTCTGTGAGACGGCTCTTCTCGTTGGCCTGCAGCATCACACGATACACGTGGCCGAACTGGTTCATGTTGCTCACATAGGCACCGCCGCAGTAGGCACCCAAAGTGCTAAGTACGACGCTGGGGGAAATGCCTGCACGCTTACACTGGGCAGCGTCCACCTCAACCTGAATCTGCGGGAAGTTGCGGGCATATGACGTCATGGCACGCATCACCTCGGGATGCTGGCTGACGCGCTGAAGAAGGTCTTCTGTGTATTGCAGGAACAGAGCCTTGTCGCCGCCCGTCTTGTCCTGAAGGTTGAGCTCGATGGAACCCATACCGTAGCCGGGAATCATACCGGGTTCGAACACCAGACACTGGGCATCGGGAATCTCCTTCATGAGTCGGCCCATCAGTTTGCCTGAAGCGACAGTGGAGGTGGAGAGGAAGTTGTCGAGCCAGTTCCACGGACCGGCCGAACGGCGTGTGGTCCAGTTCTTGAGTTTCATGATGCACATACCGTAGGATGTGCCCTGACCGGCCATAAAGGAGTAACCGGCCACGCGGTTGTAGCCCTCTACCTCGGGAACATCCTTGACGATTTTCTCAATGCGGTCGAGGATATCGTTGGTGGTGGCGAGGTTGGAGCCCGGCACGGCGTTGACAACCATCATCATTGTGCCCTGGTCCTCCTGAGGCACGAGACCCGAGGACAGATTCTTGAAGGCAAAATAGACACCGGTGAACGCCAGGAGGACTGTACCGAATGCATATATGCGCGCCTTGCGGGAAACGATATGTTTGAGCACACCGAGATATTTCTCAAGCAATACACCATAGGTGGCCTCGTAAGCGAGACGGGTGCGGTAGTTGATCTGGCCGAAGAAACCCTTGCGGCGCTCCTCGGAAGCGGGACGCATCATCATGGCACAGAGGGCTGGGCACAGGATAAGGGCACTCACGCAGGAGAGACCTACGGAAGTGGCGAGTGTCAGACCGAACTGCGTATAGAAAATGCCGGATGTGCCGGGCATGAAACTCACGGGAATGAATACGGCCATGAAGACAAACGTACAGGAGATAACCGCCATCGTCACATCGCTCATAGCATCCTTGGTGGCTTCATAAGGAGAGGTGTATCCTGCGTCGAACTTAGCCTGCACAGCCTCTACAACCACAATGGCATCATCGACCACAGTACCGATAGCCAGCACAAGGGCGAAGAGCGTGAGCAGGTTGAGCGAGAAGCCTGCAATGGAAAGACAGGCGAAGGTGCCTATCAGGGATACTATGATGGAAATGGACGGAATGATGGTGGCGCGGAAATCCTGAAGGAAGAAGTATACCACGAGGATAACCAGTATGATGGCAACAATGAGTGTCTCCTCAACATTGGCAATGGATGCCATGAGGAAGTCATTGGAGCACTGGAGGGTGGTGAACTTGAGACCGGCAGGGAGATCCTTAGAGAGTTCGTCAAGTTTTGCCATGATGAGGTCGTTGGTCTCCTTGGCGTTGGCACCGGCCACCTGGAAGGAGATGAAGCAGACGGCTTCGTTACCGTTTGCACCGCCGTGGAAGGCGTAGCTCACAGCACCGAGTTCTGACTTTGCCACATCTTTCAGGCGAAGGATGTTGCCGTCGGGCAGAGCCTTGATGACCATGTTGTCGAACTCCTCGATTTTCGTCAGACGACCGGTGTACTTCATTGTGTAGGAGAAGACATTGTCGATGCCTTCGCCATGAACTCCGTTCACCGGATTCTCACCCAGCAGACCTGTGGGAGCCTCAAGGTTCTGTTCTGCAAGCACAGCGGTGATGTCGCTGGGCATGAGACCGTATTGAGCCATCTTGGCGGGGTCCATCCATATACGCAGAGAGTAGGTTCCGCCAAGCTCCATCACGTCGCCCACACCCTTGATACGCTTGATCTGGGGGATGACATTGATGTCGAGGTAGTTTGAGATGAAGTCCTCGTCGTATTCTCCGTTGGTACATTCAAGGGCATCAATCTGTAGGAACGAGGTCTGACGTTTCTGGGTGCTGACACCGATACGTGTTACCTCCTGAGGAAGAAGACCCAGAGCCTTGGATACACGGTTCTGCACATTGACAGCACACATGTCGGCATTGGTGCCCTGCTTGAAGTAGATGGTAATGGTGGCGCTGCCGGAGTTGGTAGCGGTGGAGGTCATATATGTCATATTCTCCACACCGTTGATGCTTTCTTCAAGAGGCTGAATGACAGCGTGTGAGATGGCGTCGGCTGAAGCACCGGTATAAGTGGTGCTTACCGTAACTGTAGGGGGTGCGATATCGGGATAACTCTCAAGGGGCAGGGTGAAATAACTGATTCCACCCACCATGAGAATCATGATGGCGATGGACATAGCCATCACCGGTCGTTTGATAAAGATATTTCCTTTCATGTTGAAATGCTATATCTGCGGTGAGTGTATATTATTTGCTTTCGCCCTTTTGAAGTACGTCCTGTCCCTCTTTTATCATACCGGCACCCTCGGCCACGATGTTCTGGCCTACGGTGAGGCCCTCGGAGACGATGACCTTGTCGCCCAGACGCTCGGGGCGGAGGCTTACGAGCTGACCGTGTGCGATACCGTCCTCGTCAACATTCCATACGCGGAAACGGTCCTGCAGCTGCACGGTGGCCTTGATGGGGATGACAATCTGATCCTTTAGGTGGATGGGGAGAACAATCACACCCGTGGAACCGCTGTGCAGCACATAGTTGGGATTGTCGAAGACAGCGCGGAGCTGGATGCTGCCCGTAGAGGGGTCGATTACGGCACTTGCACTCTCTACCATGCCCGTCAGGTCGTATAGACTGCCGTCCACCAGCTGGAGCTTGAGAGGAGGCATGGCGGCAATAGCTTTGTCGAGACTGCCGTTCTCACGCACCATGGAGAGAAGCTGGGCTTCCGTCATGGAGAAATAAACATGCATCTTGTTGATGTTGCTCACGGTGGTGAGTGGAGTGGTGATGGATGCGCTGACGAGAGCACCCTTCTTGTAGGGGAGTTCGCCCACAACGCCGTTGGAAGGAGACTTCACTACGGTGTAGGAGAGATTGTTACGGGCGTTTAGTACGCTGGCGTTGGCCTGGCTCACCTGAGCCTTGGCAGAAAGCAGACTGTTGTAGGCTGTCTGTAAATCAAAATCGGAGATAACGTTCTCGGCTTTGAGTTTCTTCTTTGCCTCGTAGTTGAGAGCAGCAGTAGCCTCTGATGCCTTTGCAGCTTCAAGAGAAGCCTCTGCTGTGTTGAGGGCAGCCTGATAGGGAACTTGGTCGATGATGAAGAGAGTCTGGCCAGTAGAAACCTTCTGACCTTCTGTGACGCAGATCTGCTGGATAGTGCCTCCCACCTGGGGATAAATCTGCACATCCTGACAGCCACGTATTGTGGCACTGTACTTACTATTGATAGTAATGTCCTGTTTCTCGACTTTCAAAGTCTTGTACACGGCACCGGCAGACTTTTTCTGTTGCTGCTTACTGCAACCAGTCAGTAGGGCCATTGCCACCAGCCCGATGGCGAGCATGTTTAATCTGATTCGCATAAAAAGTATGTGTTATTGCTGTTATGTATAAAAATCGCGTGCAAAGGTACAACTTTTTTTGCAAAAAGGGTTTCTATAAGAAAAAAAATCCTTACCTTTGGACTTGGATTTTAAGTTTTATTACGATTTTACAGTATGAAAGGTATAGTTTTAGCAGGTGGTTCCGGTACGCGTTTGTATCCCATAACTAAGGGTATATCAAAGCAGTTGATGCCCATCTACGACAAACCCATGATATATTATCCCGTGTCGGTGCTGATGCTGGCCGGTATTAGAGAAATACTTATCATTTCCACGCCGTTTGACCTTCCCGGATTCAAGCGTCTGCTGGGTGACGGTAGCGACTACGGAGTGCATTTCGAATATGCAGAGCAGCCATCTCCCGACGGACTGGCGCAGGCTTTTACTATCGGTGCGGACTTCATCGGAGACGACAGCGCATGTCTCGTGCTGGGCGACAATATTTTCCAGGGCAATGGTTTCAGTGCAATGCTGCGTGAGGCTGTGCGTACGGCGGAAGAAGAAAAGAAGGCTACAGTGTTCGGCTACTGGGTGAATGACCCGGAACGGTACGGTGTGGCGGAATTCGACAGAAACGGTAACTGTCTCTCAATAGAAGAGAAGCCTGCGAATCCAAAATCCAACTACGCTGTGGTGGGGCTCTATTTCTATCCCAACAAGGTTGTAGAGGTGGCAAAGAATATAAAGCCCTCGGCCCGTGGAGAGTATGAAATCACGACGGTGAATCAGAAATTCCTTGAGGACGGCGAACTTAAAGTGCAGACTCTTGGACGCGGTTTTGCATGGCTTGATACAGGTACGCACGACTCTCTCTCTGAGGCATCTACGTATATAGAAGTGCTGGAGAAACGTCAGGGGCTCAAGGTGGCTTGTCTGGAGGGAATCGCCTACCGCAAGGGATGGATCAGCGAGGAGCGAATGAGAGAACTGGCTCAGCCGATGCTTAAGAATCAGTATGGGCAGTATTTGCTCAAGGTGATTGACGAGGTGAAGCGCTACGGCAAGGGTAATTTGGAATAAACGACAGTAAGAAAGACAGATGAACATACTTGTAACGGGAGCAAACGGACAGTTGGGCCGTGAGATGAGAATCGTCTCGGGCCGGACATCCGACATATATATATTCACTGATGTGAATGAGGCAGAGGGGCTGGAGACAACATATCTTGACATCACAGATTTGGAGGCCGTTAGGAAAATAGTGAGAGAAAACGCTGTCGAAGCCATTGTGAACTGTGCGGCGTGGACCAATGTCGATGCCTGCGAGACGGACGAAAAGCTCGCAGCCCTGGCTGAAAAACTGAATGCCGACGCTCCCCGCAATCTGGCTGAGGCCATGAAGGAAGTGGGAGGGCTTCTTATTCAGATTTCCACCGACTATGTCTTCGGCAAGGAACCCTATAACACACCCTGCCGCGAAGACCAGAAGGGTACTCCTACTGGAGTCTACGGCACGACGAAACTTCATGGCGAGCAGTATATACAGAACTCCGGTTGCCGTTATGTCATCATACGCACGGCGTGGCTCTATTCGGAATTCGGCAAGAATTTCTGTAAGACAATGATGACGCTCACTGGTACAAAACCGGCTCTTAAAGTGGTGTTCGACCAGTGCGGCACTCCGACTTATGCACTTGATTTGGCGAAGGCCATAGTGGCAATACTCCAGAAACCCGTGGAGGGCGTTTATCACTATTCCAATGAAGGAGTTTGCAGTTGGTATGACTTCACCAAGATGATAGCGGAGTATTGCGGAAACACGGAGTGCGACATACAGCCCTGCTATTCATCCGAATACCCGTCTCCCGTGCAGCGTCCGTCGTACAGCGTGCTGGACAAGAGAAAGATACGTGAGACGTTCGGGATAAAGATTCCGTACTGGACAGAGAGTCTAAAGAAATGTATTGAGAATATTGTGGGGATGCAAAATTGATAATCAAATAATTGCACAGTTTTGAATAAATAAAAACTTTAATATGAAGAATATAGTTATCACTGGTGGAGCAGGCTTTATCGGAAGCCACGTAGTACGTCTGTTTGTGAATAAGTATCCGGAATACAAAATCATCAATTTGGATAAACTCACGTATGCCGGTAATCTGGCAAACCTCAAGGATATTGAGGATAAGCCGAATTACAAGTTCGTGAAGATGGACATCTGCGATTTTGATGCGTTCTATCAGTTGATGCAGGACGAGAAGATAGACGGTATCATACATCTGGCTGCTGAGAGCCATGTGGACCGTTCCATCAAGGATCCGTTCACTTTTGCCCGTACCAATGTGATGGGTACACTGTCTCTGCTGCAGGCTGCCAAACTTTATTGGGAATCGCTGCCTGAGAAATACGAGGGCAAGCGTTTCTATCATATCTCCACCGATGAGGTGTATGGAGCATTGGAAATGACAAATCCGGAGGGTATCGAGCCTCCTTTCACCACGACGGCATCGTCTTCGGAGCACCATCTGGCATACGGCAAGGATTTCTTCTACGAGACGACGAAGTACAATCCCCATTCTCCCTACAGTGCCTCAAAGGCTTCCTCCGACCATTTCGTGCGTGCCTTCCACGACACATACGGGATGCCGACGATTGTGACCAACTGTTCCAACAACTACGGTCCTTACCAGTTCCCTGAGAAGCTGATACCTCTGTTCATCAACAATATACGTTATCGCAAGCCCCTTCCCGTTTACGGCAAGGGAGAGAACGTGCGTGACTGGCTGTATGTGGTGGATCATGCAAGAGCTATTGATACGATATTCCACAACGGAAAGATAGCTGAGACGTATAACATCGGAGGCTTCAACGAGTGGAAGAATATCGACATCATTAAGACCGTCATCAAGACGGTGGACCGTCTGTTGGGTCGTAAGGAAGGCGAAGACCTCGACCTTATCACCTATGTGACAGACCGTCTGGGTCACGATGCCCGCTATGCGATAGATTCTACAAAACTGCAGAAGGAGCTCGGATGGGAACCATCCCTGCAGTTTGAGGAAGGTATCGAGAAAACTGTGAAGTGGTATCTGGAGAACGAAGCCTGGATGGACAATATCACCTCGGGAGAGTACGAGAAGTACTACGAGGATATGTACAAGGGCCGTTAGTCACTTCATCTCCACAACCGTTATTCCAGCACCGCCAAAGCGTACGTCTTCGTCTCGTACGGAGATGACGCGCGGAACGGTTTGCATGTAGTGGCGGCAGAGTTCTCTGAGTGCGCCGGTACCGGTACCGTGCAGAATGCGTACTCGTGATGCTCCCGTCATAAGAGCGTCGTCCATGTAGTGCATCAGTGTGTTGAGTGCTTCGTCTGCACGCTGTCCGCGTATGTCCAGATCCGGGGAGAATTCGATATTATGCTGGTGCACAAGATGGGTGGTCACCGTTGCCGGTGATTGCGTGGGAGACGGTTTTGGCGCTTTTGCTGCTTCGATGCGGTCCAATGTCGTCACTGTGTGAATGTGCCCGAAGGTGAGTGTCACTTTCTTGCCGTCAATACGGTCGATACGTCCTACGGTGGTTGCCCCCTTAATCCTTGCGTACTTGCCCACAGCGATTACAAGATGCTCGGTGGCGTGGGGTTGGGGCTGTTGACGCTTAATATGTTCGGATACGACTTTTGCGGGCGCTGCCAGCGACTCCATCACGCCGGCGAGGGTTTCCCTGGCTTCTTTTGTGCGTTGTTTGTCGGCCTGTGCTTCGCGTATCTCCTTGATGGTGCGTTCCACAGCGGCGTTGGCACTGGAGACAATCTCCTTGGCCTCTTCTCTGGCAGAATGCAGAATGTCTTTCTTCTCCTGGCGCAGTCCTTCGATTTTCTCCTCGTAGCGCTGGATTGTGGCTTCCATGCGTTTTTCCTTCTCATGGATATTCTGGCGTTTGTCCTCCCAATAGCGTTTATCGCGTACGATATCCAATAGATATTTGTCGGCGGAGACATAGTCCTGTCCGACAATAGAGGTGGCGCGCTGTATCACGTCGTTGGGGATGCCTATCTTGCGGGCGATTTCAATGGCGAAGGAACTGCCGGGGTTCCCGATTTGCAGTTGGAAGAGTGCTTCCATCTTCTGTCTGTCGTAAAGCATAGCGCCGTTGCGTACGCCTTTGTGACTGTCGGCAAAATGTTTGAGGTTCTGGTAATGTGTCGTGATGACTGCCCACGCTCCCTGTTCGTGGAAACGTTCCAAAATGGCTTCTGCCATAGCTCCTCCGATAGTTGGCTCCGTGCCGCTTCCCATCTCGTCAACAAGAAGCAGGATGGTGGCATTGGCTGCCTTCATCATGCGTTTCATTGTCACAAGGTGAGAGGAGTAGGTGGAGAGGTCGTTCTCGATACTTTGGTCGTCGCCTATATCGATGAGCATTTCAGAGAAGATGCCGCATTTTGAGTTTTCTCCCAAAGGAACGGGCAAACCGCATTGCAGCATATATTGTATCAGGCCTACCGTCTTGAGACAGACACTCTTGCCGCCGGCGTTCGGTCCGGAAATGATAAGTATTTTGCCGTCTTTGTCGAGAAGGATATCAAGAGGAACAATCTGTCTTCCCTGCTTTTTCAGCGAGCGCTCCAAAAGGGGATGCCTGGCAAGAGTCCAGTCGATAATAGGACGAGATGAGGGGATGGGACAGATGCAGCCCATTTCCTTTGCAAAGAAAACACGTGCCATGACAAACTCCAGTTGTCCCATAAAGTTGAATGCTTTCAGCAGTTCCTTGACATTCGGACGGATGAGTGTGGTGAAGTGTTGCAGGATACGTATAACCTCTCTCTTCTCTTCTGCTTCGAGTTCCCTGATTCTGTTGTTTGCCTCTACCACTTCCTGCGGTTCCACGAAGACGGTCTTTCCCGTGGCGGATTCGTCGTGTACGATGCCGCCTAGGCGTTTCTTCACAGAGGGGGAGACAGGAATCACCAGGCGTCCGTCTCTGAGTGTAGGATTTGTGTCAGCCTCCACGAGTCCGTCTTCCTTTATGTTCCGCAGTATGCTCTGGAGTGTACGTGATACACTTCCTTCTGCTTTTCTCAATTCGTTTCTTACACGTGAGAGAGCAGGGGAGGCCTCGTCTTTTATATGTCCGTGCTTATCCAGTATTTTGGCGGCGCATTGTTCTACGGCATGGAATGTGAACACGCCGTTGGCCATCCGCTCCAATGCAGGGAATGTTGATTCCGGAGTTTCCGTACCGGAGGGTTCGCTGCTTTCCTCATGGCGTATGAGTCGGAGCCACCCGTGCATGGTGACGAGTGTGAGGTACAGGTGGTGCAGGTCTTCTTCCTGTATGTATGTGCCTTCGATACGTATGCGTTGCACCACTTCCCTCAAATCATAGAACGCCATTTCCGGCGTTTCTGTCAGAGAGGAAATCAGTGTCTGCATCTCTTGCGTTTCCTCTTGTCTCTGCCGAATTGTGTCCACATCATCCATCCACGTTAGTGCATCGATGTGTTCACGTCCCAATTTCGACTGACAATTGTCAGCAAGCATGAGTTTTATCTGGTCAAAGCCTATCTTATTCTCCATTTCGGGGTGCAAAGATATAAAATTAATGACAAATCGATATTCATTGTATATATTTATTTTTGCAGTTTCATTTCTTTTTACTATTTTTGCGCTGAAATTACATTATAAACTAATACAATTATGTTAACACAGGAAGACAAACTCTTGCTTCAGCAAAAGGGTATAAGTGAATCGCAAATTGAAAGTCAGCTCAAACAGTTCCGTGAAGGTTTCCCGTTTCTTCGTCTAAAGGCCGCAGCAAGTGTGGAAAACGGTATAGTGCGTCCGTCTATAGAGGACCAAAAACGCTATGTGCATCTTTGGGAGCAGTATAAGAAGGAAGGCCACAAGATTACGAAGTTCGTGCCGGCTTCCGGTGCTGCAAGCCGTATGTTCAAGGCTATGTTCGAGTTTGCGGATGCAGATTACGATGTTCCGACAACAGATTTCGAGAAGAAGTTCTTTGCGCGTCTGCATGACTTCGCTTTCTTCCCTGCATTGGACGATGCCTGCGTGGTGATGTACGGCAAGGGTGCAGACGCTCTTGTGTCGGAAGGCCGTTACAAGGACGTCGTGGTGGCAATGCTGGATGCCGACGGTCTCAACTACGGCCAGCTGCCGAAGGGTCTTCTTCAGTTCCACACCTATGAGACACAGGCGCGCACTCCTCTCGAGGAGCATCTGGTGGAGGCTGCAATGTATGCGAGCAGTAAGGGCGAGGCAAACGTTCATTTTACTGTGTCATCGGAGCACAAGGCTTTATTCCAGCAGTTGGTGAAGGACGTGCTGGCAGACTATGAGAAGGAATACGGTGTGCACTACAATGTGTCTTTCTCCGAGCAGAAGCCCTCTACAGATACTCTCGCGGCAACGATGGACAACGAGCCTTTCCGTGTAGACGGTAAACTGCTGTTCCGTCCAGGCGGTCACGGAGCTTTGATAGAGAATCTTTCCGATTTGGATTCCGAGATAGTGTTTATCAAGAACATTGACAATGTGGTTCCCGACCGTTTGAAGGAAGAGACAGTTCTCTGGAAGCAGGTTCTGGCCGGTGTGCTTGTTGATGCGCAGGAGAAAGCCTTTACATATCTGCGTAAACTTGACAGTGGAGAATACGCCCATTCGGACCTTGAAGAAATGATTCGTTTCGTGCGTCACACTCTTTGTTGCGACAAGGAGGGAGTGAAGGATATGGAGGATACGGAACTGGTGAATTACCTCCGTTCCAAGCTCAACCGTCCGATGCGTGCAACGGGTGTTGTGAAGAATGTGGGTGAGCCTGGCGGCGGTCCGTTCCTGGCTTATAATCCCGACGGCAGTGTGTCGATGCAGATTCTGGAATCAAGTCAGATTGACCAGAATAATGCAGAGTATCAGAAGATGTTCACGGAGGGCACTCACTTCAATCCCGTAGATCTCGTGTGCGCCATCAAAGACTATAAGGGTAATAAGTTTGATTTGCCCAAATATGTTGATCCCGCCACAGGTTTCATCTCATTCAAGAGTAAGTCGGGACGTGAACTCAAGGCTCTCGAGCTGCCCGGTCTGTGGAACGGAGCCATGAGCGACTGGTCCACAATCATGGTGGAGGTGCCACTCGGGACATTCAATCCCGTGAAGACTGTCAACGATTTGCTCAGAGACCAACATCAGTAAGTATTGCTGTATCGCAGACCTCAGAGAATAACAGCCCTTCTGGACAACTTTTTGCGTTCAGAAGGGTTGGTAACTCCTTTGGCCCGTTTCAGGGCGGAGGAGGCGGTGGTTCGTGTTATTGGGGAACAATACGCCAGATACATCGGTGAAGTAAGTTTTCAGGGGGAGAAACTGCACGTGCAGATAAAGAGTGCACCGTTGCGTCACAATCTCCTGATGAATAGAAGCGCCTACATTCATGCCATCAACCACGAGGCGGGTGCTCAAGTGGTACAGGATATCGTCTTCTGCTAAGCTCTATGAGTATCCGGCTGGAAAAACTTGTAATAGGATATCGCACACATCACGGTGCCGTGAATGTCACGTGCCCCCTTTCTGCTCAGATGCAGGAGGGCCGTCTCATCTGTCTTGTGGGGCGCAACGGAGTAGGGAAGTCCACCTTGCTGCGTTCTATAGCCGGTTTGCAACCTGTATTGGAGGGAGACGTCGTTATTGATGGACGCAGTATCAATGGGTACGATAAAAGGGAACTGGCGCAGAAGATATCCATCGTCACAACAAGAGATATCCCGTCTGCCTCGATGACGTCGAGAGAGGTGGTTGCTCTGGGCAGAAGTCCGTACACCGGTTTTTGGGGACGACTCACACAAGAGGACGCAGATATCGTGGAGAATAGTATCGATGCTGTCGGCGTGAGAGACCTTTCGTCAAGACGCGTGCACACTCTTTCCGACGGCGAGCGCCAGAAAGTGATGATAGCGAAGGCTATGGCTCAGGAGACTCCCAATATCCTGCTGGACGAACCGACGGCTTTTCTGGATTATCCCAGTAAGGTGAACACACTCACTCTGCTCTCACGTTTGGCACATGAGATGTCGCGTACGATTCTTGTTTCCACACACGATGTGGAGCATGCCTTAAGGCTCTCCGACGAGGTGTGGCTCCTTCAAAAAGACGGATTATATAAGGTATTGAGAAGAGATGCTCTTGTTCTCCACCACGCGGCGGATGGTCTCGGCGAGGAGGTCGGCGATGGAAATCTGCTTGACCTTGGCACAGCGCTGGGTGTAGGGGATGGAGTCGGTGAAGACAATCTCCTCAAGCGCACTATTCTGTACGCGCTCTGAAGCGGGACCCGACATCACGCAGTGTGATGCGATAGCTCTTACGCTGTTGGCTCCGTTCTGCATCATCAGGTCGGCGGCCTTTGTGATAGTGCCGGCTGTATCCACCATGTCGTCCACGAGCACAACATCGGCACCGGTCACATCACCGATAATCTGCATGTCGGATACCTCGTTTGCTTTCTTGCGTGTCTTGTTGCAGAGCACAAGGGGACAATCCAGATATTTTGCATAGTTGCTGGCGCGTTTCGAACCGCCTACGTCAGGAGCTGCCATTACCAGGTTCTTGAGTTTGAGGCTCTTGATATACGGCATCATTACGCTGGAAGCATACAGATGATCTACGGGACAGTTGAAAAAGCCCTGTTCCTGATCTGCGTGCAGGTCCATTGTGATGAGACGGTCTATACCGGCTACTGTCATGCAGTCGGCAACGAGTTTTGCGCCAATCGACACGCGGGGTTTGTCCTTGCGGTCCTGTCGTGCCCATCCGAAGTAAGGCACCACGGCGTTGATGGTTCTTGCTGAGGCTCTCTTTGCGGCGTCCATCATGAGCAGCAGCTCCATGAGGTTGTCGCTGTTGGGGAATGTGCTTTGTACGAGAAAGACATCCTTACCGCGAATGCTCTCTTCATAGCTTACGGCAAATTCTCCGTCGGAGAACTTTGTGATTATGAGGTTGCCCAGAGGACATCCCAGACTTTGGCATATTTTTTCAGCAAGATAACGGGTTGCGGTACCCGAGAATACCAAAAAATTTTCGTTGGTCATAAGGTTAGTGTACTTACTCGCTCGCTTTGCGCAAACGATGGAAATGTAATATTAAATCCTTGAAGTCCATACCGGAATGTATGTTGAAGCGCTTCCATAGCTCGCCTCTGATTACGGCTCCTCCGAATCCCAGGTCGCGCACCTTCGGAATAAGTTCCAGGGAGATGCCTCCCTGTGCCATCACGTGACGGTCGATGAGGCCGCGACGTGATGCTTCCTTCAGCTGCTCAATAGTATATCTGGACTTGTATGTCGGTTCGGAAATACTGTCGAATACATTCTTCAGTATGACGTAGTCAAAATTCCGCTTGCATTCAGCCAAATCGTCGAGACTGTAGCATGTACACGACTTCTGCCCCTTGTAGCCTGCCGGCAGGTTGGGGTTGTGATGGCTGATATGTATTCCTGCAAGTCCGAATTCCTCCTTCAGGTAGAAGTGGTCGTTGGCTACGATGCGGTTGTGATAGCGGGAAGGCAACAGGGTCAGCAACCGTTCACAATAGACCGGTTCTGACCCTGGTTTGCGCAGGTGCAGCATATCTAACCCGTCCTCAAAAAGTGTTGCGAGGATTTTGTCTTCTTCAACGAAGAACGTTGGATTAGATAGCAGCAACAGTTTCATGAATGCTCTTATTCTGCAGCGGGAGCTTCTTCAGCGGGAGCCTCTTCGGCTGCGGCAGCAGCTTCTGCCTCCGCAGCGGCTTCCTTGGCGGCAGCCTCAAGGGCAGCCATCTTCTCTGCAATCTGAGCCTTCTTGGCTTCGTCTGCCTTCTTCTCTGCGTTGAGACGCTCTGCGGCAGCCTTCTTGGCCTCTTCAGCCATCTTGTTTGCTACAGCCTGAAGACCTTTCTGACGATCAGCCTTCCATGCATCAAACTTCTGCTGTGCAGCAGCCTCGTCGAAAGCGCCCTTCTTCACACCGCCACGCAGGTGCTTCATCAGGTAAACGCCCTCGCCAGAGAGGATGTTACGCACTGTGTCGGTGGGCTGTGCACCAGCCTCTACCCAATAGAGTGCGCGGTCGAATTTCAAATCTACAGTGGCAGGATTGGTGTTAGGATTATAGGTACCAATCTTCTCTGTAAACTTACCATCACGTGGTGCTCTTACATCAGCGATGACGATGCTGTAGAAGGCATAGCCTTTACGGCCGCCGCGCTGCAATCTGATTTTTGTTGCCATTACTTTTTTGTGGTTTTATAGGTTTGAAATATGCTGCCATCCCGTGACAGCGGGTGCAAAGGTACATCTTTTCTTGCAATAAAGCCGGATGGAGATGTTTTTTTTTCCTTTATTTGACCTTTTTGTCAGAGAGAAAGTGATTTCTTGATGGCTTCCACGTGTTCTTTGGCCTTCTCCACCTCGCCGGGATAGCACTTCGCGCAACCGATTTGTCCCTTGATTTCACAATAGAACTTAATCTTCGGTTCCGTGCCGCTGGGGCGTACAGAAATCTTGGTGCCGTCCTCGCAGAACCACTGCAGCACGTTGCTCGTCGTGGGCATATCCAGTTTTGTGACATTGCCCTGAGCGTCTGTTGCCGTGAGTGCCTGATAGTCCTTCGTAAGAACAATCTTCGAACCGGCGATTTCCTTCGGAGCCTTCTCGCCGCGGAAGTCCGCCATCATCTGCTTTATCTCGTCGGCACCACTCTTTCCGGGCTTCGTCACGTTGATGGTGCTCTCGTATGAGAATCCGTATTCCTTGTATATCTCCATCAGCAGGTCGTAGAGGGTCTTGCCCTGGTCCTTTGCCCACGCTGCAATCTCACAGATGAGACAGATAGAGGCAGGAGCATCCTTGTCGCGCACCTTGTCGTAGGGCAGGAAGCCGAACGACTCCTCGCCGCCGCCGATATATTTCTGCTTGCCTTCCGAGAGAGCTATCTCACGTGCAATCCATTTGAAACCGGTGTAGCAGTCGCGTAGTTCCACGCCGTTCTTCTTTGCCATCTCGGCAATCACCTCGGTGGTCACGATGGTCTTCACGAGGAAGTCGGTCTTGCCCAGCGTGCCGAGAGCCTGCTTGTTCTTGATGATGTAGTAGATGAACATCATGGCCGTCTGGTTGCCGTTGATAATCTGCCATTCGCCTTCCGGATTGCGGCATACTATGGCGAGACGGTCGGCATCGGGGTCTGTAGCCACCACGAGGTCGGCATTGAGCTTAGTGCCCAGCTTCATACCCAGCGTCATGGCTTCGGCATTCTCGGGGTTGGGGGAAACCACGGTGGGGAAGTTGCCGTCAACGACCATCTGCTCGGGCACCACGTTGATGTTCTGGAATCCCCAGGAACGCAGACACATGGGCACGATGTGGCGGCCTGTGCCGTGCATGGCGCTGTAGACGATGTTGAGGTCCTTCTGGCGCAGGATGACGTCCTGATCCACCATTGCCTCCTTCACGGCCATCATATAGTCGTAGTCCATCTCGCCGCCGATAATCTGGATGAGGTCCCAGTTGGCTGTGAACTTGACATCCTCCAGTTTTACCTTGTTCACCTCGGCGATGATACCCGTGTCGTGCGGAGCGAGCACCTGTGCGCCGTCAGCCCAGTAGGCCTTGTATCCGTTGTATTCCTTCGGATTGTGCGATGCCGTCACGTTAACGCCGGCCACAGCGCCCAACTGACGGATGGCGAAACTGATTTCGGGCGTCGGTCTCAGGCTCTCGAAGAGATATGCTTTGATACCGTTGGCCGAGAAGATGGCGGCAACGGATTCAGCGTACATGCGTCCGTTGTTGCGGCAGTCGTGACCCACCACCACGGAGCAGCCGCCCTGCGGGAATGCCTTGTTGATGTAGTTGGCAAAACCCTGTGTGGCCATGCCTACGATGTATTTGTTCATACGGTTGGTGCCGGCACCCATGATACCGCGCAGTCCGCCCGTGCCGAATTCCAGATTCTGATAGAAGGCATCCACCAGTGCGGTCTTGTCGTCGTACATGGTCTTGATTTCGGCCTTGGTGTCTGCATCGATGATGGGGGAGGAGAGCCACTCCTGGGCTTTAGCCTCACATTGTTTGATGAGTTCGTTGTCCATGTTGGTTAGTTTTTTACGTTATATTATTAATATGTTATGTCACTGTTTCAGACGCAAAGATACGAAAAAAACAGAGATATCTAAAAAACTATACTTTTTTTGATGTTTAAAACCCATTTTTTTTATACTTTTGCATCGTAAACATGTGAATGCAATGAACAAAGTGATGCTCATAGGCAACGTTGGAGTCGATCCGGATGTCCGTTATGTGGACCGCGGTGTGTGTGTGGCGCAGTTGCGTCTGGCCACCAGCGAGAGAGGCTACACCTTGCCCAACGGCACTGAGGTGCCCGAGCGCACGGAGTGGCACAATGTGGTTCTCTGGCGTCAGCTCGCAGAGGTGGTGGACAAGTATGTCAAGAAGGGCGACAAGCTCTATATAGAAGGCAAGATCCACACCCGGTCCTATGAGGACAATCAAGGGCGCACGCGCTATGTCACGGAGATATGGGCCGACGCGATGGAGATGCTGACTCCCAAGCCTCAGTCACAGTCACCGGAACCTGCTACCGCCTGATTTTACCAAACCCTCTAAAAAATGGATGACCCTCTCGCGGGACTGATAGAGTCCCTTTCAACGATTCAATTTCATACCCCTGACGCCTATTGTATCACGGCCGTCGCGGGCGCGTTTCTCCTGCTTTTTGTATCAGCTTTCGTCAGTGGAAGTGAAATAGCGTTTTTCTCCCTCTCCCCGGATGATATCGAGGAGGTGGAGGAGGAGCGCCATCCGAGCGATTCGCGTATCCGGCAGTGGCTGGAGCATTCCGAGCGCCTGCTTGCCACGATTCTCATCACCAACAATCTGGTCAACGTGGCCATCGTCATGTTCCTCGGCTATGCCGCCAGCCGTATGGTGGATTTCGGAGAGGCAGTGTGGCTGGAGTTCGCCATACTCACGGTGCTCCTCACGTTCCTGCTCCTGCTATTCGGCGAGATAATGCCGAAGGTGTGGTGCGCCCAGCACGCCCTTGCCTTCGTGCGCGGCGGCAGCGGGATACTTTCCGTGCTAGAGAAGCTGTTCTATCCCCTCAGCAGCCTGCTGGTGCGCAGCAAGGTGTTCACTGACCGTCTGAGCCGCCACAGCGTGGAGGCCCTCACCGTGGACGACCTTGAGAAGGCAATGCAGCTCACCGACACGCAAGACATCGCCGCAGAGTCCAAGATGCTCAAGAGTATTATACGCTTTGGCGGCGAGATGTGTAAGGAGGTAATGACGCCGCGTGTAGACATGGTGGACATCGAGTTCAAGACACCGTTCCCCAAGGTGCTGGAGTGCATCGTGGAGAACAACTATTCCCGCATACCCGTCTATCAGGGCACGGAGGACCATATCAAGGGTGTGCTCTACATCAAGGACCTCCTGCCGCATCTCACCAAGCCGGCCAATTTCCGCTGGCAGTCGCTCATCCGTTCGGCATTCTTCGTGCCTGAGACGAAGATGATAGACGACCTCTTGCGCGACTTTCAGGAGAACAAGGTGCATATGGCCATCGTGGTGGACGAGTTCGGTGGCACGAGCGGACTGGTCACCATGGAGGACATCATTGAGGAGATAGTGGGCGAAATACACGACGAGACCGACGACGAGGAAGAGGATTACCACCGCCTGAATAAAAACACGTGGGTGTTTGAGGGCCGCACGCAGCTGATAGACTTCTATAAGGTGATGCAGATAGACGAAGACTTCTTCGAGGAGGTGGAGGGCGAAGCCGACACACTGGCAGGTCTCATCCTCGAACTCAAGGGCGATTTCCCCGAGCTTCACGAGCGCCTCACTTACAAGCAGTTTACCTTCGAGGTGATGGAGATGGACCAGCGGCGCATCGTCAGTGTGAAGGTCATCCGCGGCAAGAAATAAATAATAATCCCGGGTCTCAGCGAGACTCGGGATTATTATTCTCTAAACTCTAACCTCTAACCTTTACTCTTCTGCCGTCTTGTGGGCTTTCTTGTAGCGCTTGTTCAGTCCCTTGATGACGTCGCGTGTGATGTCCATCTTGGGATTGGCCACCAGCATGTTGTCGCCGGCCTTCACCAGCACGTAGTCATACTTTTTTGTTTTATTGTACGCGCGCAAGAAAGCCTGTATGCTGTCGCGGGCCTCCTGGTTCACGCGTGTCTGCTCCTGTGCAAAGTCGCTCTGCAGACGGTTGGCCAGTTCCTGCAGCTGCTGCTGCTCCAGCTGTATGCTGTTCTGTGCGCGCTCCAGTTCGTCGCGTGTGGTGAATCCGTTGCTCTCGTATTTCTTCTGCAGGGCTGCTGCGTGCTGCTCCAGTGCGCGCTGCTTCTGTGCCAGGGTGTTCTGGATGTTGGTACCCTTGCGGTTGAGCTCCTCCTCGTAGTCCTTGTAGAGCTCATACTGTGTGATGAGGCTGTCCATCTCCACGTAGGCGATTTTCAGTCCTGCGGCTTCCTCGGCCTCGGGGGAGGCTTCGTTTTCTGCCTCTTCGGCGTTTTTCTGACAGGCGGTGAGGCTCAGCATAAGAGCCGCCGCGATAAACATAATGTGCTTCATATCTCGAATTGTTTGTGTACGCAGTGTATTCCTTTCTTTCTCATCGCCTTGCTGTGACCGATGTGCTCGCTGCCGAAGCGTCCGTTCTTCTCCAGAATGATACGGATGCACAAAAGTAGCATGCTTAATCCAACAAAAAGGGCGATGAGCAGAAACAGTTTCAACATATTTTGTTACATTTGCAGCCGCAAAAGTAATAAAAAACATCGAAACAACGTTCTTCTAATGAATAAAATCAACATTAATATCTCAATTCTCGCCCGAAGAGGCTATGATTTACGCCGCAAGGGCACCACAGAGGAGCATCTACTTATGAACTTCGTACATCGTATACGCATCGCTTGGAACCTCTATCAGGCAGAGGTGGAGGAGCAGTACGGAATAGAGCCCTGCTCTGTGGATTTCGACCTTGAAACAAATGTGGATGCCGAATGAAGCGTATTCTTCCCTTCTTTCTCCTTTTGTGTGTTGTCCTGGGGGGCTGTGACTCCTACGACGACTTCACCACCGACCCATCTTCCGTGCTTTCTTTCTCGGAGGGCACTGTGGCCTTCGACACCGTCATCACGGCCGAGGGTTCTTCCACGCGTACTCTCATGGTGCGCAACAGGGGCGACAAGGGTCTGCGCATCGTTGCCGTGGAGTTTGAGAAGGGCAGTGAGTCGCCCTTCCGCGCCAATGTGGACGGCATGTTTCTTGACAACGGCAGGGGCACCGATTTCGAGGTGCGCACCCATGACAGTATCTTCGTGCGTCTGGAGTGCACGCTGCCCGACACCGACAAGGACGAGACAACCACCTACGAGGACCGTCTTCTCTTCCATCTTGAGAGCGGAGTCACGCAGTATGTCTCAGTGACGGCTATCGGCATGGATGTATACCGTTGGATCGATGTAACTTTGACGGAGGACAATACGCTGGAATCCAAGCGACCGGTACTTGTTGAGGGACCGCTGACGGTGTCGGAGGATGTCACCTTCACCATCAAGGCCGGCACGCGCCTCTTCTTCCGCGACAACGGTACGCTTATCGTGCGCGGCACACTGAAGGTGGAAGGCGAGGAGGGCAAACCCGTCGTCTTGCGCGGAGACCGCACCGACCGTCTTCTGTGGTATATGCCCTACGACAATATGCCGGACCGCTGGAACGGCGTCATTCTTGCGGATGGGAGCAAGAACCATGAGATAGAGTGGATGGACCTTCACAGTTCGCGTTGGGGTATCCGTGCGGAGAACACCAATCTGACGATGGAGTCGTCTCGGCTGCACAACATGTCTGGCATCGACGTGGAGACCAGTTGCGGCTTGTTCCTCAAGAACTGTGACTTTACGGCCAACAACGTGTGTATCTCCAATGCTATGGGCCACGGCCTCTATCTGCTTGGCGGCAAGGCCTCTCTCACGCATTGCACCATGGCGCAGTATCTTCTCATCGGCGGCGGCACAAAGGGTATGGCTCTCTTCCTTGCCAACAAGGAGGGCGATACAGATTACGATATAGAGTCTTACACCTTCGACCGCTGTCTTGTGATGGGCTATGGCGACGATGTCATCGGTGCTTCGTTCCAGCATCCGGGCACCAGGGAGGAGGCGCTTTTGTTCAAGGAGTGCTATCTCAACACGGTGAGGGACGACACTGACGAGCGTTTTGTGGATTGTCTCTACGACAGCGAGGAGGCCGAGAAGCGCGGCAACAAGGGTCAGAGTCCTGACAAGCGTGGTTTGTATCGTTTGTTCAACACCGCGTTCTATCTCTACGATTTTACCCCCGCCTCCGGCAGTCCATGCGAGGGCTACGGCGCCGCAAAATATTGATGTAGTAAGATGAAAATTTTGTGTCCAGAAACGAAAAACTCTTCACTTTTAACTCTTCACTTTTAATTTTTTCGTACCTTTGCAGCGGAAAAAGAAACAGTCCTAAATATGGTGAAATACATCTTTGAGACACGCATGGAGGTGCGCGACTACGAATGCGACATAGAAGGTATCGTCAACAACGCCAACTACCTGCACTATACGGAGCACACCAGACACCTCTTCCTGAAGCATTGCGGACTGAGCTTCGCACAGATGCACGAGAAAGGTATCGACGCCGTGGTGGCACGCATGAACCTGCAGTTCAAGGCTCCGCTGCGCTGCGACGACGAATTCATATCGCGTCTGTGGATAGACAAGCAGGGGATAAAATACGTGTTCCACCAGGATATCTTCAGGGCTGCCGACGAGGTGCTGTGTTTCCGGGGAGACATCACGATAGTGTGCGTCGTCAACGGAAGCCTGTCAGACAGCGAGGAATACAACAGGGCCTTTGCACCTTATCTGAACTGACCCCTCACTTTATCTTGTCAATATCCAGCGAGAGACCGACGAGGAAACTGGTGCCCGTGGTGAGGGGGGCGTTGTAATAGTAGTAGTCGGGACGGTAGTTGAAGAGATTGTCCACATTGGCCCGAATCTGACACCATTGGCGCAGGCGTACCGATGCCTGAATTTTCCACATCGAATAGGCGGGGTAGTGCACCGGATGAGTGCCGGCCGAGATGTCGTAGAGATTGGTGTACTCCAGATTGTCGATGGCAGAGAAGGTCTTGCCGGAGAGAGCCACATTGAGGCCCCACGTGCGGTTGAACTGGCGATCCCAGTCGGTGCGCATCGTGAAGGAATGAGCACGGGCCGGCATATAGGGTGTGGCGCTGCGTCCGGAGACATCCTCGTGGGTGTAGGTGTAGCCCAGTTTCATGCCGAGTCCGCAGTCCCAGCGCTTGGTGACGGTGACCTCCGCACCGTAGACGTTCATGTCGCCGAGATTGATGTAGGTGAGATAGAGCTGGCGCGTGTCGCCGGGTTTGTAATACGGTACGCCAGTGGTGATGTGGTTGTAGATGCGGTTGTAGAAACCTGCGATGATGAAGTCCCAACCGTGCGCGAGGTATTCGCCGGAGAGACTGATGTTGTGCGAGCTCTCGGGGCGCAGATTCTTGTTGCCCTCCACAATCCAGATGCCCGCCATATCGAAGTCGTTGTAGAGCTCCTTGAGGGTGGGGGCCCGGAAGCCCATACCGTAGGACAGACGCATGGTGCAGCGCGGTGTGGAGCGCCAGCAGGCTGACACCTTGGGAGTGACGCGAGAGAGACTGCCCTCGGAGAAGTAGTCGTAGCGCACAGCACTCACGATGCCCCATTCGGATGTCACCTTCCAGTCGTACTGCGCAAAGGCATCGAAATTCTGCTGATGCACGGGAGCAGCGAGATTGTTGCTCATGAGATAGTCGTAGAGATAATCGGCACCGACGGTGAGCACGTCGCCGCGGGAGAAATTGTGACTGTAGAGCAGGCGCGTGCTGTTCTTCACATTGCTGTAGTCGCGTATGTCAAGCGAGGCCAGGTGCTGGTATTTTGACTTGTCGTACTGGTCGAAAGAGTAGGAGAGCTCCATGTGGTCGCGGGATGTGATGTCCCATGCTCCCCGTATGCCGCCCGTGTAGTCGTGATAGCGCTCGGGTGTGTCGGGTGTGCGCTCCACCGTGCGGCGGAAATAACCGAGACGCGCGGAGAGTTTCAGCGAGGGCTTCACATCGACTGTGGCTCCGTATTTTGCCATCCACGTCCGGTCGCCATAGACCTGTGATACGGTGCGCGTGGCGGCGTGACTGTCGCGATCGCTCAGGGAATAGTTGTCCGACGAGGTGCGCGAGAAGGCGATGCTGTGGGAGTAGATGCCCTGCCGGAGGTCGTGATAGACATTGTAGCGCTGCTCGTTATGATGGCCGTAGCGACCGTCGAGATGCAGGGTCCAGGGGTCTTTCGGACGCTTGGTGATGATGTTGATGACACCGCCGATGGCACTGCTGCCGTAGAGTGCCGATGCTGCACCCTTCACTATCTCGATGCGCTCCACATCTGTCATTGCGATGCGTGTGAAGTCGATATTGTCGAGCGTCTCGCCGGCAAGCGGTTCGCCGTCCACCAGGATGAGCACACTCTGACCGGAAAAGCCCGAGATGTTCATGTTCACCTGCTGATTCATTGCATAGGTGAACTCCACGCCCGGCATTTCCGCCTGCAGCAGGTCCTGTATGTTGGTGGCATCGGCCTTGCGTATGTCGTCAGCGCTGAGCACGCGGGTGAGGATGGGAGTCTCCTTGAGGAGCTTCGGCGTGCGTGTGCCGGTGACCACGACGGTCTCCATTTCGCTGACACGCTCGCAGGCTCGCTCGATGGAGTCGAGCTGTGCCTCCGTGAGATTGGCGTTGGCATGCACATGCTCCGCAGCAGTGAGCAGCAGGAGAACGGAAAAGATGCGCAGTGTATGGCTCAGGAGGCGTGTCACTGCAGCGGGTAGCGGTATTTGATGGTGAGGCAGCACCTCTTGTTGGTGTCGCTGAGATGGTTGATGAGCTGAAGCGCCGCTACGCTTCCGTCGGAGAGTCGCAGGAAGAAGACGTGGGAGTCCATCACGTAGTTGGGCATCACACCGAGGGCAAGCCAGCTGCCCAGCACTTTGTTGATGCGTATGCCCTGGGAAGGGATGAGCTGGAGCAGCATCTGTCCGGAGTCGTCCCAGACATCCGTCTCACTCCACTCATCGGGCGCGAAGACGGCACCGTAGCAGGTGGCGAGACTTGCCATGGATATGTTGTCGAGGGAAGATTTCCAGGCGCTGCCTCCGTTGGTGCGCACCTCGCTGCGGTGAACGGCAAATGTCCACGAAGCGGGAGCAGGCTGCTCGGCGGCGGGAGTGAAGTAGCGGAACTCATGTTCCTTCACCGTCTGACCTATCGTGCCGTTGAACCAGTACATGTACTGTCCCGGGCGCTGGTGGCCGGTGACGTCCTCGCCGGGAGTGCCGTTTTCGGGCATCGGGATGGAGTAAGTGCGCCAGTCGCGGTTGAGGTCGTAGGAAGCGTCCTTCATGACGTGACTGTTGAGCGTGGGAAGGTCGATATAGTGCCACTCGTCCCACTTGCTCGCATCAATATAGAGCGTACCCTCGACTGTGTTGCACACAATGCTGGCGGAGGAGGCAGCTGCGACAGGTGTGTCGTAAAGTCCGTCAAATACTCCCTCGCACGATGTCATGAGAGGCATCAGCAGAGGGAGTATTATAAGGATACGCATCTTTGGTATAAGAAAATGGATGACAGTCGTTTTCTTATGTGTGTGATGTGTTTGCAATTACTTTGTTCCCTCCATTGTGGCGGTGATGGGGAAGGGCATCGAACCTATCGAGAAGTCGTTGACGATGCTGATTCCCGTCTCCGTGGGCTTGATGAGGATGGAGGTTGTAGTGGTGTTGTTGTTGAAGATGTAGTCGTTGTCGAATGTCGTGCTACCGTCCTTAACGGCCTTGAAGTGAACCGAGAGGGTTTCGTCGGCATACTCCTTGTAGAAGCCGCCCTTTTGCTGATTGAAGGGAATGTTCTGGATGGTGTAGCTGCCCAGTGTGAGGTCGCCCATCACGGTGCCCGTGAGGCTGTACTCGGAGACGGTGAGGCTGACAGTACCGTCAGTGTTGACAGTCACGGTCTGCACAACATTCTCGGCAGAGTAGTTATAGGTGCCGCCCACGCTGACATTGTTGGTGCCGGTGAATGCGCCGCCAACTCGTGTACCGTAGTTCCATGTGATGTCGGTGCCGCCCATTACGGAGGGTACGGAGACGGTTATCTTTGTCATAGGACCGGAGATGGTGGCCTCGTAGCTCTTTGCCGGACGACCGTGCTGACCTGGCATCTCAAGCGTGCCTGTGCCGCTAATCTGTCCGCGTTCCGTAGTGATGTCGAAACTTCCGTCGCCCCACGTGTTGTCGTGGAACTGGCAGGTGTAGGCATCGCCCTTCTTATAGACGCGTATCACAGCACCTTCACCGTAGTAGGAATCGTGGAAATATCCGCAGGAGACATTGAGCCAGCCAGCGAACTCGTGGATGAGTTCTCCTTCATCGCTCCCGGAGTCGTCACCGCCCTTGTCATCAGGGAGTCCCGGGATAACAGGAGAAACAGCATCATCGTCGTCACCGCAGGAGGTGAATGTCGTCATTGTGGTTGCCGTAAGAAACAGCGATACGAAGAGAAATAGAATCTTTTTCATAGATTGAAATAATTGGATGTTTTAAATCGGCGGCAAAGGTACAACATTTTTTTTGAGAATGACTTGTCAAATTGTTGGATAAACTTGTCAAGTTCTCGGATTTTTGCTGAAAAAATGTTAAATTCCTAAGAATGGATGAGACTTAGAAACTCTTCGCGGGTTTTAGCCTGATTGAATGCACCTGAAAAATCGGATGTTGTGGTGATGCTGCCCTGCTTCTCGACACCTCGCATCTGCATACACATGTGCTGCGCCTCGATGACAACCATCACGCCGAGAGGATGCAGAGCTTCCTGTATGGCTTCGCGTATCTGCTTTGTCATGCGCTCCTGTATCTGAAGGCGATGGGCGAAGCAGTCCACCAGGCGCGCAATCTTGGAGAGTCCGGTCACTTCCCCGTCGGGAATATATGCCACATGCACCTGACCGTAAAAAGGCAGCATGTGGTGCTCGCAGAGCGAATAGAAATTGATGTCCTTGACAATGACCATCTGACGGTAGTCTTCCTGGAACTTTGCCGAATTGAGTATGCAGATGGCGTTTTCGCGGTAGCCTCGGGTGAGTTCCGTCATAGCCCGCGCCACGCGACGTGGTGTCTTGAGCAGTCCCTCTCTCTCGGGGTCCTCGCCCAGGAGTTCGAGGATGGCACGCACATGCTCGCTGATGGCCTGCTGCTGAGGTGTCAGGGGCTGGTTGTTGAGAGTGGGGTCGTATGTCTTGTCGAACTGGCTCATTATGCGGCGCGTTTATCTGGCTATCTGCCAGGAGTTCACCTTGCACTTGACGAGAACAGCCTCCGAAAATCTGCCGGTCTCTCTCACCTTGTGGAGCATGTGCAGCGCTTCCGCGTGATCCACGAAATCGCCCATGCGACAAATCCAGTGGGGGGAGATGAACTGTGTGTAGATGGGGCTCTCTTCGAAATACATCTTGGCTGTGTGTGCCATCTCGATGGCCTTTATCTTATCCTTGCGGGAATTGCCGCCGGAATAGAGCTGCACACGGAAGCCGTTGACACGCACCTTGACCATCAGTGAGGAGTCCACCTGATGGATGACGGGCTGCCGGGTGGCAGAGTCGCGCACCACGACACAACTGTCGTTGGGAAGAATCCACACGGGCCAGTCGTGATGGGCGATGGTGTCTGTTCTCTGAGCTGTAGCCGTAAGAGCTACAACCCAGAGAAGCAGTGTGATTATAATCTTATTTCCAAGCATCAATGATACCCTTGAAGTCGGGAGCCTTGAGAGATGCGCCGCCGATGAGGCCGCCGTCGATGTCTTCCTTACCGAAGAGTTCGGGAGCGTTGCTGGCCTTGCAGCTACCGCCATAGAGAATGGATGTCTCCTGTGCTGCAGCTTCACCGTAAACCTCAGCCACGCACTTGCGGATGAAGGCGTGAATCTCCTCAGCCTGCTCAGCAGTAGCGGTCTTGCCGGTACCGATAGCCCAAATGGGCTCGTAGGCAATCACGATGTTCTTCCACTGCTCTGCAGAGAGGTGGAATACGCTCCCCTGAAGCTCAGCCTTGCACACAGCCTCCTGCTTGTTGGCCTCGCGCTCTGCCAGGCTCTCGCCGATGCAGAAGATAACCTTCAGACCGTTGGCCAGTGCCAAATCTACCTTCTCCTTGAGAATCTCGGGAGTCTCGTGATAGTACTCGCGGCGCTCGCTGTGACCGAGGATGACATACTCGGCACCGGTGCTCTTTACCATTGCTGCGCTCACTTCACCTGTGTAGGCACCGCTCTCTTTGTCGGCGCAGTTCTCGGCGCTGACGGCGATAACGCTGTCCTTGAGGAGTTCGGAAACGGTAGCGAGGTGAATGAAGGGAGTACCGATGATTACCTCACAGTTGGGCTTCTCAGCAGCGAGAATCTCCTTGAGTTCCTTGGCGAGGGCAACACCCTCCTGCAGGTTCTTGTTCATTTTCCAGTTGCCTGCTACAATGTGCTTTCTCATAATGTTTTTTTTGCTTTTAAAATGTATAAAAAGTTGATATAAATTATCCAATAGTGTGAAGACGAACAGAGGGACAATGAACCAGAGCAGAAGCGACAGGAGCATGTGTATGTGGTCTTCCTTTACGGGATTGAACAGGGGCAGCCGGTCGGCATAGTCCGTAAGGTCCGCCTCCTTCGGCAGGGAGAGCGTGGAGAATTTTGCCTTTACGGTGCTACCTTTCAGTACCACAAGTCCCGGATTGGCTCTCACCATCGTCTTCAGCGGCGTTTCGTCGCAAATCAGATAGGGATACTCGGCTCCCGTGATATCCTGCCAGTTACGTATATCGTCCTCGCTTGACGCCGTGAGGCAGAAGAGAGGATAGTCGTGCTGGTTGCAGTAGTCGGTGAGCTCGGCAAGAGCGTTCATTATACCGTCGTCGGCCTGTGCGAGATTCGGTGCAACGATGAGGAATTTCCATCCGTCGCTCTGTAGCAGGGCCTCCGTAGTGTCCACACCTGTTTCGCGTGAGACGATGGTTAAATCGTGGATGGGAGGCAAAGCCTTCGCGCTGCCTTCGATATGTGTGCGCCTGTCGATAAACGTCCATGTGGAGTCGGGATAGTCCTCAAGGGTGAATTCCTTGCGCACACCGTCCTTTTCCATTATGAATGTGTGTGTGTAGCGCACGTCGGCACCTTCGGTGGGTTGCATCGCGGCCAGAATATCTGCTCCGATGTGATAAGGACGGAAGTCCATCACGGGCAGCATGTAGATGTTGTAGGCACACAGCGCAGCACCGTATATCCAGGAATAAAGTCCGATTGTCCACTGACTTTTCTCACTGATGAAACGCACCTGCAGTCGGGGCCAGCGCATTACAGGCAGGCAGCAGAGCAGCAGAAAGACATTCTTCAGCAATGTCTGTACGGGAGTGAGGTGGATGATATCTCCGAAGCAGCCGCAGTCGTGCACATTGTCCAGTCGCCATGCGTTGAAGGTGAGTGCTGTGAAGAAGAGCATCATCAGGAGGGTAACTCCAGCTGTGGCTCGTCTGCGAATGCCGAAAAAGAGATATATGCCTACGGAAAACTCCAGCATTGCCACAGCGGCAGCCATGAAAAGCGGTGCCGGCGTGATGTCGAAGTCTGTAATTCCGTACGCTCCCGCGTATTCCTCTATTTTGTAGGAGAAACCTTTCGGGTCGATTATTTTGACCAGTCCCGAGAGGATGAAGGTGAATGCCAGAACGAGACGGCAGAAGTTAACAAGGAGCGTCCTCACCGTATGTGAGTTTTATCAGGCCGAATACGGCGTAGTTCATCATGTCCATATAGTTGGCATCGATACCTTCCGACACCAAAGTGTCCCCCGCTAGGGACTCTATTTGTTTTGTTCTGAATATCTTCATGAGGATGAGGTCCGTGTAGGAAGACACTCTCATGGAGCGCCATGCCTCATCGTAGTCGTGATTCTTGCGCAGCATGAGCTCCAGCGTCTTTCCCGCCCACTTGTCGTAAGCGGCAATAGCCTCTTCGTTGGTCATGGATGTGGCCTTTGCTGTTGATGACGGCATCTCGGGACCCAGGTCGAGTTGAATGAGTCCTATGATGGCATAGTTGACAATTCCGATAAACTCAGGACGGATGCCTTCATTGACCCATGCCTCTTTCTTTGTCTCGATAGAACGGATGCGTCCCGCTTTGATGAAAATCTGGTCGGTGAGTGAGGTGGGGCGCAGGATACGCCAAGCCGGACCGTAGTCGTGCAACTTCTTCTCAAAGAGACTGCGGCATTCAGCGAGAATATTCTCAAACTGTTCCTTCGTGGTCATCAGTATCGAAGAATCTGTCCTACGCGAAGAGGAGTCCTTGCGGAAATCTTATTCGCGCTGCAAAGCTTGTCTACAGTCGTTCCAATCTTGGATGCAATCTTGGAAAGACTGTCTCCGCTCTTGACCTTATACACTCCGCCTTGGCGGATAGTCTGACGTCTCTGATTCTGGAAACCGCGGCTCTCAGCCTGCTTCTGTGCCTGCTCGGCAATAACTGCGAGATCTTCGGGAGAGGTCTCCTGCTGTCTGCCGAGAATACCGTCAGCTTTGGCCAGAATCTGACCGCGTCCGTTTTTGCGGAAGACATAGCAGTCGCCCAGCACATCCTGCTGCTCGAAATTGAAGAGCAACTCGGGATTGATGAACTGCCCAAGGAAACGTGTCTCAAAATGCAGATGACTGCCGTAGGAGCGTCCCGTGTTGCCACCGAGACCGATGGGCTGTCCGGCACTCACAATCTGATCTTCGCTCACGAGGTGCTTGGACATGTGACCGTAAGTGGTCTCCAGTCCGTTGGGATGGCGGATGATGACGTAGTTGCCATAGCCTTTGCCTTCGTATGCCACAATACGTACTTTTCCGGAGAAAGCTGCACGGATAGTGTCGCCGACATATACTTTGATGTCGGTGCCGTAGTGGTTTCTGCGGAAGGTTTTACGGTAGCCGTACGAGGAGGTTACGAGCTTGCTTTCGCATGGCATTCTGAAACCGCGAAGGTCAATGACATACTCGTTAGGTATCTCCACGCCGTAATTCCTGACATACTTGTTGTTCCAACTCTGGTAGAGTGCAAATGCGGGATTTTGCAGGTTTTCCCGCTCCATGATACGCACGATGGAAACGGAATCAATGCGTCTTACGTGCCAATCGGCCGGAGCGACAGCCGCCAACTGATCTTGTGCGAGACATGCGAGACTCGCAGCACTGCAGATAAGTGATAGCAAAAATTTTCTCATTCCTTTGTTGTTAGCCCTTTTATTCCCCATTTTAGTTTTCGTCTACAGCATAGAGGCGATCCAAATTGAGGTCGCCAAGATTGTAAATCTCTTCCGGTTTGAAGAAACGTGCCAATTCTGCTTCTGCTGCTTCAGGAGAGTCGGAGGCATGCACGATGTTCTGCTGGTTGGACATACAATAGTCGCCACGGATTGTTCCGGGGTCTGCCTTACGTCCATTGGTGTAGCCGGTGATGAAACGTACAACGGCAATTGCGTCAACGCCTTCTAGGCACATTGCCACAACGGGAGTCTTCATCATACTTGCCTTCAGGGCAGGGAAGAATGGCTTGCCGACAAGATGAGCATAGTGTGCCTCCAGAATCTTGTCGTCCAACTGCATCATCTTCATGCCGGCGATGCGAAGACCTTTCTTTTCAAAACGACTGATAATTTCGCCGCAGAGTTGGCGTTGTATAGTGCTTGGTTTAAGCAAAACGAGTGTTCTTTCCATTGGAGTTTGCGTTCGTATAAAATATAACTCGGGCGCAAAGATACAACAAAAAAGGGAGATATTGGTGCTATCTCCCAGGTTTTTTCTATAAATTAAGATTTTTTTTGATAAATATCACCCCAAAACGCGTTGTCCGCAGTTTTTTGATAGCATTTTCTTTATTTCTTGCAGAGTTTTGAATTGCAGTAGTAATTGACGGCTTTTGTCGGGTGAAATGCCCGGTGTGTTCATCTCACGGGTGAGGCTTGTGAGCTGTCGCGTGACAATAGCTAGTTTCAGTGATGCAAGAGCGTGTGTAGTGCTGTCCTCAAGTTCTTTTTCCGACGGAGTTCCCGTCTGTTCTCCATAGATTTTGGACAATTGTTCTGTGTCCTGCGAGAGATGGAAAGCGAGTGAGGCGATTTGCTGATTCTCATGATTGATGAAATACGGCTCCGCATTGAATCCCGGTTGCTCGAGAATTCCGGTCAGGGTTTCTTCCAATATCTGCCTGTAGAGAGGATGCTCGAGCACGATGTTGTCTTGGGCGAGATTGATGCTGATGTATTCCGCAACGGTAAGGTTTACGGGTTGTCCGTTTTCATCTTCGGCCTCGCAGCATATCCGTCCTCCGTATTTCACGAGCAGTGCGGCGATGTCTTTCTCCTGGGGCAGGGGTTCTATCTTCTTCTTCGCGTCAACCGGTGTGCCAGCAGATTCCGCAGCGGATTCCGGTGCGTATTCCTGGTCGGTTGTGGAAATCGCATGGCGTTTGTGCTCCTCTTCCTGATTCCTGCGTATCTGCCGCACCACACCGTCGCTCATCAGTTTCTCTTGAATACCAAGTTTTTGGGAAGCCTGTCGCAGATACAGTGAGCGGGTGATGTCATCCGGTATGACGGAGATGCTCTGTATGATGTTTCCTGCCAGGCGGGAGAGTTTGATGGGATCTCCCTGTGCCTCTTCCAACAGAAGTTTTGTCTTATATTCTATGAAGTCCACCTGGTGAGTGGCAAGGTACTGCTGATAGTCCTCTTGAGTGTTTTTTCTGGCGAATTCATCGGGATCCTGACCATCCGGAAGCATAAGTAACTTTACGTTCATTCCGTCTGCAAGAAGCATGTCTATACCTCGTTGTGAGGCCTTTATACCGGCAGCATCGCCGTCGAAAAGTACGGCGATATTTGTAGTAAAGCGTTTCACGAGCCGTATCTGTTCGTGGGTGAGTGCCGTGCCGCTGGATGCTACTACATTCTCCACACCCATCTGGTGCATTGCCATCACATCCGTGTAGCCTTCCACCATATATACGAGGTCGGCTTTTGCAATAGCTTTCTTTGCTTCAAACAGGCCGTAGAGTTCTTTTTTCTTGCTGTAGACGCTGCTCTCCGGGGAATTGACATACTTTTGATTCACACCCTTTGTAGCGGCATCGAGAACGCGGCCGCCAAAACCTACCACTTTGCCAGAAACGCTGCGTATAGGGAAGATAACTCGTCCGGCATATCTGTCATACAGTGTGCCGTCATCACGTTTAACGGTGAGTCCGGTTTTTACGAGGAAATCCTCTTGATATCCCTCTCTCAAAGCGGCTCGTGTCATGGCGTCGCGACTTTTCGGTGCGAAGCCCACGCGGTAGTCTCTCATGACATCGTCACGAAAGCCTCGTCCGCGGAAATATGCCAGTCCGACGGCTCGTCCGTCGGCCGTTTCGTGCATTTGTGTCTCAAACCAGTTTATGGCCCATTCGTTGATGGCAAACAGAGAGTCGCGTTCCGTTTCCTGCGCTTTTTCCTCCGGAGTCAGTTCCTTCTCCACCACAGGGATGCCATATCGCTTCGCAAGCCATTTCAATGCATCGGGGTAGGATATCTGTTCGTGCTTCATCAGGAAAGTGACAGGCCCGCCTCCTTCTCCGCACGCCCAGCATCGACAGGTGTTTCTTGCCGGTGACACGGTGAATGACGGGGAGCGGTCATCGTGAAAAGGGCATAGCCCCTTCCATCCTGCACCTGACTTTTTCAGGTTTACAAATTCCGAGACGACATCGTATATCTGTGCCGCCTCGTTAATTTTCGCTATAGTAGCTCGATCAATCATATTACCGTTCCTGCTTTATTCGAGCTTTCTCCCGTTTATGTCGTACGTTGCGTTGTTTTTCACGATGAAGAGACGTCCTTTGCGGAGAAACTTTCCGTCCTTCTTTACACTCTTGGGATTTGTGGGAAGAGTGAGAGCCACATTCGTAGGGTCGTCGCCAAGGCGTATAAGACGGAAGTTGGTGAAGATCGTCCAGTCGTCGTTTATCTTACTCGCTTTCTCAATACCGATTTCTACGTTCTGGTTTTCTTCCACTTCGAATTCCACGGTGTTGCTGTCATAGAGCGCGGTGCAGAAATACTGGGATGCCTGTTCCATATTGTTGGGCACATAGCCGAATGTGGTGTTTACGCCGAGAAATCCCATCTTGCCGGCTTCTGCGAAGATGCTCTGCAGAGGCTGTGAGGCCTTTGTCTTTCCGCTCGGTTGAGCATAGAGAGAAGCATTGAGTGCTTCCGTCCCGGCTGTGCGGGAACTTGCTGCTGCAGCATATCCTCCGGCACGGTAGTATCCCTGACATGAGAGGCGGTAGCGACCGGCAGGAAGGCCTTTTACGGTTTGTTTCATAGAGAAACTGCTGTTGTTCCAGAACTCCTGCTCGTTGTAGCTGGTGGCTTCATTGTAGTCGGCTTTGGTCAACGTCCAACCGTCTTTCGAATTGCCCTGAAACTTGGGATTTACGATGTAGCCGGTCATATCGGTGTCCTCTTTGTAGTCGGGTTTGAAGGGGCTGGCAGACTCCTTGGTGATGCCGTCGTCGGTAAGAATCACCTTTATTGTCTCTCCGGCGGCGAGTGTTGCGGGAATCATACGCTTTGCGTAGTTGCCCTGCATGCCGTAGATTGTTATCGTGACATCTTGTGTCGCCGTGATATATGCGGTATTGAGGTCTTCCAGTTGTGCTTTAAC
>JAEEGG010000715.1_pt1 | contig 98441 bp, 79 predicted proteins | sample 9134161 | NCBI WGS metagenome assembly JAEEGG01 (sample SAMN16246543, study PRJNA631951) | gut metagenome | biome: gut microbiome; feature: rumen; material: CR-attached | host: Bos | place: Iran: Karaj | collected 2018-10
AAGGGGACCACAGACGGCGTCATCACAATCGAGAACGCCAAGGGTATCGCCACCACCGTCAAGGTTGTTGAAGGTATGCAGTTCGACCGCGGCTACATCAGCCCCTACTTCGTCACCGACACCGAGAAGATGGAATGCTCGTACGACAGCCCACTCATTCTCATCCACGACAAGAAAATCAGCACCCTGCAGACCCTCCTGCCCATCCTTGAGCAGGTTGCGAAGAGTGGCCGTGCCCTCCTCATCATTGCCGAAGACGTTGAGACCGAAGCTATGGCAACACTCGTGGTCAACCGTCTGCGTGGTGGCTTGAAGGTGGTTGCAGTGAAGGCTCCTGGTTTTGGTGACCGTCGCAAAGAGATGCTCGAAGACATCGCCATCCTCACCGGTGGCACCGTCATCAGCGAGGAGAAAGGCTACAAGCTCGAAGATGCCACCCTCGATATGCTCGGCACCTGCGAGAAGGTAACCATCGACAAGGACAACACTACCATCGTCAACGGTTCTGGCGACAGCGAACTCATCAAAGCCCGCGTGGGTCAAATCAAGGCTCAGATTGAGAAGACCACCAGCGACTATGACCGCGAGAAACTGCAGGAGCGCCTTGCCAAATTGTCAGGCGGTGTGGCAGTCATCTATGTCGGTGCAGCCTCGGAGGTTGAGATGAAAGAGAAGAAAGACCGTTTCGACGACGCTCTGCATGCAACCCGTGCAGCTGTCGAAGAGGGTATCATCCCCGGTGGCGGCACAGCATTCATCCGTGCAGCACAGAAACTTGACAACGTGAAACCCGAGAACGAGGACGAGAAACTCGGTATCGAGATTATCCGTCGTGCTGTTGAAGAGCCGTTGCGCATGATTGTTGCCAACGCAGGATTGGAAGGCAGCGTCATCGTGAACGAGGTTAAGAACGGCAAGGGCGACTATGGTTACAATGCCCGCACCGAGAAATACGAGAACCTGTTCAAGAGCGGTGTTATAGACCCCGCCAAGGTTACCCGTGTGGCACTTGAGAACGCAGCTTCGATAGCAGGTATGCTGCTGACCACCGAGTGTGTGCTGTGCGACATCAAGGAGAAAGAGCCCGCAATGCCTGCTAACCCAGGTATGGGTGGCATGGGCGGCATGTACTAAACCGACGGTGCATAGTCAAGAGAAGAGCGGATGCCCGAAAAGGACATCCGCTCTTTTTTTACATCTTTAAAATTCAGAAAAGGAATCGAGCATCAGTCATGAAGCGAGTGAATCAAGCACTCTGGCTATGCACTCTCGCATCTGTGGGTGATAGTCGCTCAGGAAAGTGCCGTCGGCACGATTGGCAATGATGAGGCACACGGTGAGAGCCTGATGACCCATGATGGCTGAGAGACCGTAGATGGCCGAAGTCTCCATCTCGAGGTTGGTGAGTCGGCATCCGTTCCATGAGAAGGTAGCCAATCGCTCATTGAGGTCAGCAATGCTTGGCTCTATACGTAGAGCCCGTCCTTGTGGGGCGTAGAAACCAGGTGCTGTGGCTGTTATCACATGGTGCATCCCGTCGGTGACCTTGTCGAAGAGACGGGTGCCTGCGTCGGCTGAATATGGCTTCGAGAAGCAGGCGTCGAACTGCATGTGCTTGATGAAGGCTTCGTTGAGCGGTTCGTTGAGTTGGGATGGGTCGTGACGGTAGTAGTTGAGTAAACCGTCGAGGCCAACAACATGTTTCGATGCCACCAGAGAGCCTACCGGGACATCACTGTGGAGGGAGCCGCTGGTGCCGATACGTACCATATTGAGACTTCGATGGGTGTTTTTAGGTGTGCGTTGTTGGAGGTCAATGTTGGCGGCGGCGTCGAGTTCGGACACCACTATGTCGATATTGTCGCAACCCATGCCTGTAGAAAGTGCCGTAAAACGATGCCCATGGTATTGGCCTGTGACGGCGTGCATTTCGCGGTTGTACGACTCATGTTTAACGCTGTCGAAGATTTCTTTGAACATCTCCACACGACCCGGGTCTCCAACCAGTATGACATCGTCGGCAAGGGTGTCGGCTGTGAGGTGTATGTGGTAGAGGCTTCCGTCGGGAGCCAAAACCAATTCGCTTGATTTAATCATGTTTTCCTTTGCTGTTTTGTAAAAAAGAGGGGCACGCAAGTGTATTACATGCCCCTTTTGTTCAATTGGTCATTGAATGGGAATTACCGTCTTGACGATGACGGGTTCCTTGAAGATGTGCTGCTCGAGCTGGCAGAACGGGTGGACGATGATGTGGTGGTCGAAGAGCTGGTGCCACGGGTGGTGGTTCCGGTGCTCTGCGAGGTGCCCCTGGTTGTAGTGGTAGTGGTGGTCTTGGTTGCCTGAGAGCTTGAGCTCGACGAGCGGGTGCCGCTGTTCGAGGTCTGAGTGGTTGTGCCACGTGGAGTGGTGGTTGTTGTGGTGGTGCTTGACGAGCGGGAACCTGTGTTGGAGCTCTGTGTTGAAGTTCCGCGACCTGTGGTGGTTGATGTGCTGGTACTCGACGAGCGGGAACCTGTGTTTGAGCTCTGCGTCGAGGTGCCACGGCCTGTGGTGTTTGTGGTAGCGCTTGACGAGCGAGAGCCAGTGTTGGTGGTTTGTGTCGAGGTTCCACGTGGTGCAGAGGCACTGCGTTCGGTCAATATGGTGTTGGGGTCGGCGGTGTTGCCAGTGGTGCGGCGAGTGCTGGCAGTCGAGGATGTGGCACGTTGGCTTGGGTTGCCCATGGTGGTTGTGGGGTTGCTGCCACGAGTGTTGCCCAAGTAACCATGGCCGTCAGGTGTCATGGTGCGAGGCATTTCTACACCTGGCGTGTAGGGGTCGCGATGCACAGGGATAGGTTCAGAGCGGTGACGCATATAGTATGGCGGATAGTTGTAAGGATTGTGACCGGTGTAAGGATGATGCCAACCCGGCTGGTGGATGTCATAGTGGTAGGTGTAAAGGAATCCGGGGGCGTGGAAACGACGCTGGAACGGACGATAGGGAGGCATGACCCATCTGAAAGTTGGAAGCGGACGGGCATTGCGGAAGCGCAGGGTGGTGGCAGCGCTGTACATACGGGTTCCCGTGGCGTTGTAGAGCCAGACGCATCCGAGATCCAGGGGCATATAGATTTCGTCACCAGTGTAGGCGTCGAATCCATAGAGCCATATTTCGTAGAACTGGGAGTTGACTTTTTCAGCCCACACTTCGTTGACAAGGACGTAGGTTTCGATTTCGTCTTCGTAACCGCAGTAGATCATGAGCTCGGTTTGTGCGTCAAGGTGACGGATTGTGCGCTGAGCCTGGCTGAATGTAAAATAGCGAATCGAATTAGCCGAAACGCTCATAGTCAAGGCAATAAGCACCAACATAAGAAAGATTTTTTTCATAACAGTAAGAGTTTAAATTGTAATTTTGTCGATATTTGAATTGCAAAGATAGCAATTTTATTTGACATGAAGGGTGCGGCCTTCGCTGTTGGCACGAAACTCGGGTGCATAGAGGCACTGTATCGTTGAAGGAGGCATCGTGAACGAGCCTGTGTTAGTGACGAAAAGGTCGTATTCGACAACATACTTGCCTTTGTCGAGGCGGTCGATATAGAAGTTGTTCGAAGCGTTCTTCACGGCTATGTAGTAGCTGAGTCCTGTGTTCCACTGCCACCCGCTTGAGGTGGAGACGGGCTCGAGGCAAGCGGGACGGCCGTCTTTGAGCTCTACATACTCGAGGTTGCGGTCGCAGTCGAGAAGTATGCGTATGCGTACCCGGTCGCCGACCTTCATGGAGTTGGAGCCTTGCTGGATGGCTTCGAGGGTGCCGTCGGTCTTGACTTTGTAGAAGGTCTTCTGGAGTTTGACGCCCATATCGTTGCGCTCGATCTTGTCCATATCGTCGAGGAACTGGTAGTAGGCTGCGCCCCAGGCGATGCCGTCGGTGAGCTTGGTGATGGTGATTGTGTGATTGCTTGATTGCTTGATTGCCTGACTGCCTGGTTGCTGGTTGTTTTGACGTTTGGAAAGCAGCTTGGAGATTTCGTCGCCATACCACGACTGCGACTGATAGCCCGTGCCTGCCTGTGCGGGGGCGTCGAGAGGCTGACCTGCAACTGTGACCCGACAAGGAACGGTGTCGAGCTTAACAGAGGTGGCGTTGGCAGAAGATATGAGGGCGTTGATGGCCTCGACGGTGGAGATGTCTGAGTCCCAACGGGTGGTCTGCTTCTGTTTGAGGAGCCACTGCTGCATCTCCCCTATCGACTCGCGGTCGTCGGGGGTTATCTCGGAGAAGGCCTGTATGAGGAGTGCCTGAGTCTCGATGGGCCGTTCGTACCACCACCAGCTGGCGGTGTTGTCGCGCCAATACATACCCATCTCGTCGCTGTGGAGCGCGCTCTCCTTGATACGGCGGATGATGTCGAGGGCCTCGGTGCGGTTGCCGCAGCGGTGGAAGACCAGCGCCAGCTGGGCACGGGTGTGGAGCGACTTGTACTCCTTGTAGTGCTTCAGCGTGTTGCGATAGAAATAGTTGTAGGCTTCCTTATGTTTGGAGTCCTTGATTTTGTAGTCGTCGGCGGTGTAGAAACTGCGCATGTAGAGATAGTCGATGTTGAGGGCCTCGAAATCGGTGTGCTTGAGATAGCGGCGGTAGAAGTCGTAGGTCTCTTCGTCAACATAGTGAAGGGCTTTCTTGAGGGCTTGAATGTGTGAATGTGTGAATGTGTTAGTTTGTGACCAGAGAGCGAGTTTTCCGAAGCCTTCGAGCAGGTATTGTGTGGTGTAGAGACTCGACTGGCGGCCGTCAGGCATCCAGCTCCATCCGCCGTCGGAGCGCTGCTGGTCAAACAGTTTCTTCTCGCACCGTTTGAGGTCGGACGAGAGTTTGGCCTGGTCGAAATATTCGGCAATGCGGTGCATCTGCTGTGTTTCAGCCTTCCCGTCGCGCAGCCAGGGGGTCTCGTCGAGGACGGTCTGCTTGACATCCTCGTTCTTCTCGAGCTGCGACATCAACGGGTTTACGGTGTCTTTGAGCCATTGTTTGAAGACGGTTTCGATGCTGGGGTTGTCTTTGACTATACTGAAGGCGAGGCTGTTGGTGTAGAGGCGGTTGAAGAGGAATATGTTTGAGGGGTTGTCGAGGTCCTGAACATAAGGAAGAGCCTGTACGGCATACCATATCGGGTTGGAGGTGAACTCGACCTTCAAGAGGTGGGGCTGGCGGGATTGCCTGAGTGCTTGATTGCCTGATTGCTTGATTGCCTGAATGCTTGATTGAGCGAGTGGCAGCTCATAGCTCTTCTCGCCTTTGCCGTTGATGTACATGGCTTGGCTGACGGTCACCATCTGACGGTTGGAAAGCACGGGGATGCAGTCCTGCTCGCCGTCGCTGAAGTGGGCAGACTTGGCCACGATGCGGTAGTTGGCCAGATAGAGATCGGCTGGCACCGCTATGCGGAAAGAGACGCTCTCGCTACGTTTGGCGGGTATGGATACGACGGTCTGGTTGGAGGACAGTTTGATTGGTAGGCCGGTGGCGGCGTCGGTGAGCTCGAAGGTTACGGTGACGGTTTGAGGCTCGGCCGTCATGTTGACCACCTTGGCAAGGAAATCGACGGTGTCGCCCTGACGCAGGAAACGAGGCACATTAGGCTGCACCATCAGCTCCTTCTGTGTTATGAGCGACTTGGAGAGCGAGCCGGTCATCATGTCCTTGGTGTGAGCCACACCCCGTATGCTCCACTCGGTGAGCAGCTCGGGCACGGTGAAGGAGCAGGTCAGTGTGCCGTTGTCGTCGGTACGCAAGGCAGGTTTGAAGAAAGCCAAGGTGTTGAGGTTTGTACGTACAGTTTCTTCCTCTTGGGGCTCATCCTCGCCGGCTGACAGGACGGCTTCCTCCACCTCTTCGCTGGAGATTCGTTGGCCAGATTCGGCGGTGCCCATCACACTAACTTCAGTTATAACCGTCTCCATCTCTTCGTACTGGACATAGCTGTCTTTCTCCATAACCGCCTCTTCCACCTCGACCATCCCTTCTTCGCCTCGAGCCCTTGCCGACTGGACATGAGAGTTCTTGCGGTAAAACATATTGCGGGAGTTGTAGTAGAACACCCCGTTGATAAAGTGCCAATAATTTATTTTGATATCACCGACGTATTCATATACAGGCTCGGTCTGATAGTCTTCCATGTAGAAAGACTCTTCGAGGTAGCTAAGCATCGAAGGGTTGTAGTTTCTGCTCCACGGCGAAAGGGAGGCGGTGAGGCTACCGTAAGTGTTGAGGGCTGCGTCGTACATGGTCATCATCACGTTGGCGTTCAGAGTGCCGACGGCGGCTTCGCGTTTACGGGGAGTCACCTTGACGGTCCAAGTCTCGGTGTCGCCGGGGCGTAGTTTGTTGCGGAAACTCTCAATGGTCACATCCAGCTCTTTTTCGACCAGCGGGACATATATGCCCACACTCTTTTTCCACACGATGTTCTCCTTCATGGAGAGGAGGTCGATATGCACATCGCCTTTGTAGTCCTCGACAATGGGCAGTTCGATGGTTTTAATGTCGCCATCGAGGCTAATCACCTTACGGTCGAGCACACTGCCTGCCTTGGAGAGGAGATAGAGCACCTTGACATCCTTGTAGCGTGAGCCGATACGCAGACGGAAAGTGTCGCCCACCGAGAGGGTGCTTTCCTCTTTGGAAATCCACACCAGATCCTGTGTCTGGACGGCTTTGCCGTTGTGGGGCATATAGGTGTAGGTAGCCTTGCTCTCGACCTTGTTGCCTTCGCTGTCGGTGGTTGTGGCCGTAACACGATAGGTGCCAGGCTCCATTTTGCCGAGAGCCGCCTCTACCCCACCCTCTTTGGTGAGTTTCAGGGTCTTGGTGGTTATTTTGCGGTCAACCGGCCATTTGTCGGGATCGATGTCGGCCGGTTCGTAGGCCAACAGGCCAAAACGTTTTTCGAACTCGTTGCGTGACAACGAGTGTTTGGCATTGCCGTCGAGCAGGGAGTGCGACAGATGGGGTTTGGAGGGTTGTTTGAGTCGCTCAACGGTGAGCGTAACAACGCCATCGATGGGATTGCCGTCGAGGTTGTTGTATTCCACCTCAATGGTGTCGAATTTCGACACCTCGCCGCCTTGCGAGAGAAGGATATAGCTGTTCTCGTAACCGACACGCAGCGAGTAGCTCTGCGAGTGGGTCTCGCCGTTGAGGTCGGTCACGTCGGCCGAGACGGTATAGACAAAGCATGGTTTGGTGGAGAGCTCGACGGACGAGTCGGGCATTGGTGTGAAGCGTATGTCGAACTTGCCGTCGGCGTCGGTGGCTGTCTCACCATAGGCCACCACGGTCGCTTTGGGGGCAGGAGTGAACCACCAACGCCAAGGACGATACATCTCTCGGCGTGTGACGGTATAGGTAACGTAGGCCCCGTCGATGGACACTTGCGAATAGGAAGCCGCCAGGCCCGACACCGTGAGTTCTTTGCCGAATGTGTGACGATTGTTGTCTCCATACATCTTCACGGTGAACTTGGGCTGCTTGTATTCTTCGACATTCACATAATCGATGTCGTAGCGGCTCTTGTCGCCTTCTTTAAAAGTGGTGTAAATCTTGAATCTTCCAGGCAGGGCATCGGAGGGCACCTTCAACTCACCGTGGCAGACACCGAATTCGTCGGTGGTGAGTCGGACCGAGTCAACCACCTTATCGTTCACATCCTTCAAAGTCACAAACAGTTCCATCCCACTGCACACACGCTCGGTGGTGTGAGCGTCGCCGTTATGCACCACGTATGCGAAACTGACCGTCTCGCCGAGTTTGTAAACCGGACGGTCCATCTGGCAGTAGAGCTTGACTTTTTCGTAAAGCTCTCTCTTATTGTATCTGTTGGCTTCATAATGAATAGTGGTACCATTATATTCGGTCACCACGTACAGATCACGACTTTCAGGAACGGGGTTGTCGTCAAACTCGAAGTAACCTGTCGCATCGGTCACAGCGGTGAAACCGGTGGCGACGTATTTGCTTTTCTTGTAGTCGTAGCACTTAAGGATCATTCTCTGACCAGCCACGGGAGCACCGCTGCTGCGCAAGATGACATAGCCACGCAAGGCGTTGTTGGGCAGGGCCGTAACAATGCGGGCATCGCAGCATGTGAACTCGCCATACGACAGACCATTGGCCTTGAAGTCCTGGGAAGTGGAAACCAACAGGTCGTACTCGCCAGCGGGCATCGAAGGTAGATATACATAATTGGTCTGCTCCTGATAGTCGTCGCGATGCTCCAATGCTATCGACCACTCTTTCAAGACTTTCTGTTTAGCCATGTGCTTCACGACATCGTTAAGAGCATATATTCCTCGGTGATCGCACTTTTTGATGATGCGGAAATAGAGCGTGTCGGTGTTGCGGCTGGTGGCTTTGGCCAGCATATCATGGTCGTTCATCTCATCGTGTACCATCTTCACCGAGCATCTGGGGTGCCTTATTTCGTTGATAAGGTTGGCGCACTCCTTGCCGCCCTTGCTTTCTGGGAAAAGGGCTATGGCTTTGTTGCACATGGCCACCGCTTCGACAAATCTCTTCTTTCTCGACAACAGGCTCGCTGCCCTGTAGTAGAACATCGTCAAAATGTCGCATTCGGTGCCTTTATACTTGTCGGCATAGTGCTCATAGTCCTTTTCGGTTGGGGATGGCACATTGGGCGCATCAGCCAGCAAGTCGAGTTTCCTGTAGTCGAGCCAGATTCGCAGGCAGTCGCTGTCGTCTTTGTGGAAATCGATGCGTTTGTCAAGCAATTGCATTTTTTCAGCATAATCCGAAGTGCCATCAACGGCCAGGTTCATCACCACGTCATAGAGTGTGGGGGTGACAAGTATGCCGCTGCTGTAGTTGTCGTCACAGAACATCTTGACATCCTGCACATTTGTGCTCTTAAGCACCTGCTCTTCTTTCAACGCTTCAGAGATATGTTTCTTAATTTCCCTGTCAAATCGTTCATCAGGCCAAAGCTTGTAGTCAAGTCCCGCCTCGTCGGTATCGCTGTTTCGGGCAATCAGCCAACGGTGAGATGCCCTGTAGTCACTATAGAAATTAGCGAGAAAAGCGTGACAGACAGCTGCATCGACAGCGTCGAGCCTGTCGATTATCAACAGGTAACGGGTCAGAGCCGAATCGGCCGCATCCTCTTGGTATTGGGATGCTATTCGCGACAGTTCCAATGCACCAATCAAGGTGTTGCGGGAGTCTCCAAGACGTTTCGCCTCGCCAAAGAGCTGGCTGGCTTTGGTGTAGGCCTTGGTGTAATCCTCGTCGTTGTAGAGCTTTTTAACCTCTTTCCAACCGCTGCCGAAGTCTGTCTGAGCGGCAGCCAGCATGGTTGACAGTACGAATAATACCGTAAAAAATACCTTGCGAAACATGATTGGGATATGTTGATATGTTGATATGTTGATGGGTTTAAAAGGTTTTAAAGGGTTTAAGGGTTTGAAAGCTCTCTAATCACTAATCACTAATCACTAAAAAGGTTAAAAAGGTTCGCTTCGCTTAAAAAGGTTAAGAGCTTAAAAGGTTACTGACCGCTACCTGCTACCCGCTGACTGCTAACCGCTATATAAATTTTCGCATGTTTTCTCAGTTTTAGCATTCTTTCGCAATCAAAGATTTTTTCGTGTTTTTCGATGTTTAAAAAGAATTTTCGCATCCCTTCGCAGTTTTAGCATTCTTTCGCAATCTAGCCACTACTCTCCAAACGGCCGCCTCCAGTCGCAGCCGTTCTTCCACTCCGAGCAGCCGTAGGCAGTCTTGCCTTTTATGATGTGGCCTTTGCCGCACTTGGGACACACGTCGCCCTCCTTGACGGACTCTTCCTTCTTCTTTCTGGTGCGTTTCTTCGGCGTTTTCTCCCCACTACCAGCTACCTGCTGCCCACTACCCGCTACCCGCTTTTTTGGGGCTCTTTCCCCCTCGCCTTGAGGAGAGGGGGCCAGGGGGTGAGGCTTCGCTGCCGACACCCTTCGGTTGCTGGTATCGGTTATCACCTGCTGCACAATCTGATAGACCATCGCCTTGAGCTCTTCGAGGAACTGGGAGGCCTCGTATTTATGAGCCTCGATGTCGCGGAGTTTCTTCTCCCACTGGCCCGTGAGCTCCGCGCTCTTGAGCAGCTCCTCATGTATGATGCCTATCAGGTCGATGCCCGTAGGTGTGGCAACGAGCGATTTGCGTTCCTTGCGGATATATTCCCGCTTGAAGAGCGTCTCTATGATGGCGGCACGCGTCGAAGGTCGCCCTATGCCGTTCTCTTTCAGCGCGTCGCGCAGCTCGTCGTTCTCCACCGTGCGGCCAGCCGTCTCCATAGCCCTCAGCAGGGTCGCCTCGGTATATGGCTTGGGCGGTGTGGTCCACCTCTCGGCGAGGGTGGGCTCATGTGGGCCCCTCTCCCCTTTCTGGAAATCGGGCAGGACCACAGTCTTGTCCGACTCGTCCGACTGGTCTGACGAGTCAGACTTCCCACCGAACACCGCTCGCCAGCCCTCCTCCAATATCTGCTTGCCCGAGGTCTTGAACTTGAGCTTCTCCACCTTGCCCGTCACAGTGGTGGTGGCGAACTTGCAGTCGGGATAGAATACAGCGATAAACCTGCGTGCAACAAGGTCATACACCCGCTTCTCGTCGTAGGTCAGGTCGCCGTTCGAGGGGTTGACGCCCGTCGGGATGATGGCGTGGTGGTCCGTCACCTTCGAGCTGTCGAACACCCTCTTGCTCCTCGGCAGCTTCTTGCCCATAAGAGGCTGTATGAGTGCCGCGTAGGGCACCAAGCCCTGCAGTATCTGCGGACATTTGGGATAGATGTCGTCGCTCAGGTAGGTGGTATCTACACGTGGGTAGGTGGTGAGCTTCTTCTCATAGAGCGACTGTATGTGTTTCAGCGTGTTCTCGGCCGAGAAGGAGAATTTCTTGTTGCACTCCACCTGGAGGCTCGTGAGGTCGAACAACCGCGGCGGCGCCTCCTTGCCCTCTTTCCTGGTGACGGAGGTCACCTCGAACTCCTTGTCCCTGATTGAGTCGAGGGCCGCCTGCCCCTCCTCCTGGCTCTTGATGCGGCCCGACTTCTTGTCTGACTCGTCGGACTTGTCCGACCCGTCCGACTCTTCTGCCGACTGCAGGTTGAAGAGGGTGTTGCGATATATGGTCGAGAGCACCCAGTACTGCTCAGGTTTGAAGTTGTCGATCTCCAGCTGGCGTTTCACAATGAGCGCCAGCGTGGGCGTCTGCACACGGCCGATGGAGAGCACCTGCCCCCCGATCTGGCGGTATTTGAGGGTGTAGAGACGGGTGGCGTTCATGCCCAGCAGCCAGTCGCCTATAGCCCTGCACAAGCCAGCCTCGTAGAGCGACTGATAGTCGTCCTGCGGCTTGAGCTTAGAGAAACCCTCCTTGATGGCCTCCTCGGTGAGGGAGGAGATCCAGAGCCGCTCGACGGGACATTTGACCTGTGCCTTCTGCATGACCCAGCGCTGTATGAGCTCACCCTCCTGCCCGGCATCACCGCAGTTGACGATGCGCTCGGCGTTCTGCATAAGACGCTTGATGGTCTCAAACTGTTTCATGTAGCCGGCGTTCTCTATCAGCTTGATGCCGAACCGCTGAGGTATCATCGGCAATACGCCAAAAGACCACGGACCCCAGGCGTCGCAGTAGTCCTTCGGCTCCTTCAGCGTACAGAGGTGGCCGAAGGTCCAGGTCACCTGGTAGCCGTTGCCCTCCATATATCCGTCGTGGGCCGTCGTCGCACCCAGAATCTTGGCTATATCACGCCCCACACTCGGTTTCTCTGCTATGCAAACTATCATTTAGTGAATTGTGAAAATGTGAATTGACAATAGTGAACTGTGACCTGCGAACTGTGAACTGAAACTGGCTGCTTGTTGCTAAAAACTTTAAACTTGAAACTAAAAACTTAAAACTAAAAAACAAACACCACGCTCGCCCAGGTGTCTTTCGTGCGTTGCGATTCAAGGCGTAGGCCCAGTTGTTCGCCTTTGGCTTGCAGCATCTGGATGTCGCTTTCATAGAAGCCGCTCATCACCAGGCGTCCGCCGGGTTTGAGTGTGCGGACGTAGGCTGGCATATCGTTCAGCAGTATGTTGCGGTTGATGTTGGCCAGAATCACGTCAAAGCGCCTCTCGTCGCCCAGAGTCGTGGCATCGCCAAGCCGGCACACTATCTCGCCACAGCCGTTCCGCTCAACGTTCTCCCGCGCGTTCCTCCAAGCCCACTCGTCCACATCGACCGCCTCCACATATCCCGCCCCCCGCTTCTTCGCCAATATTGCCAGCACCGCCGTCCCGCAACCCATATCGAGCACACTCCTGCCCGCCAAGTCCATGTCCCTCAACCACGTCATCATCATGTAGGTCGTAGCGTGGTGCGCCGTGCCGAACGACATCTTCGGCTCAATCTCAATCTCGTATTCCACGTCGTCGCGGTGGTCGTGAAACGGCGCCCGCACCCAGCAGAAGCCGTCGACCAGCACCGCCTCGTGCCCCCTCTCCCACTCCGCGTTCCAGTCCCTGTCCTCCAGCTCCTCCACAGAATATTCCACCACGCAGCCCTCGCAGTTCTCCTCGATGGCCGCCCTCAGCGCCCCCTCGTCATATTTCTCCGTCGGCACGTATGCATCCAAACCTTTCTCCGTATTCTCAAAACTGTCATACTCACCCTCGTCGCCCAACGCATAAACCAGCAAGTCGCGGAAAGGCTCAATCCGCGAGAGTTTGATTCTCACTACATTGTATTTCATAACTCTTAAAATAGTTCTATCTCAATAACGCAAACCTCACCCCGTTTATTATGATGAACCGCCCTTTCAAACCCTTAAACCCCTTAATTGACAATAGTGACCAGTGACCAGTGATCAGTGACCAGTGATCAGTGACCAGTGACCTTTCAAAACCTTAAACCCCTTAAAACCTTTTAAACCCATCAACATAACAAAAGCCGATGCGACATTATCGCATCGGCTTTTTACTTTTCTAACAAATATTGACATCGGTGTTCCTCTCGCCCAACCATACCACACGGTCACCCTTACACTTTTCCGACAACCAACTCGCCCACTTCAAACCCCGTACAAACCCTCACATCTCCCTCTGTTCCCCCTACAGAAACATTAGAGAAATAATACAGAATCAATAGAGACTTAATAGGGAAACATGTTTACCTAAACCAGCAACCGCCTAATAATCAACCGCTACAATTGTCTGCAAGATACCACATTTAAACGTAATAATAGGGTAATGCCGGATTCGGAAATCCAGGGAAATGTCGGATTTCCGAGTCGCCACAAGGGGGGCAAAGATACCGAATTTGCTTAATGATTAGTATCGGATTGTTGCCCTTTATTTTATGTCGTATCGGAATTTGCTCATTATCATCTGGAAAAAGGGAGGATTGTTATCGGATTTGGAAATCCATGAAATGAGAATGTGGCGAATTACAAATCCGCCACAACAGAATGTGGCGGATTGCAAGTCCGCCACAACGGAATTATCCACACTCGCAGATGTCCAAGGTTAATTAGATGGCATGATTACGGTACACTTCGGTCGGAACAAAATCGCAGCATTATCATTGATCGGCAAAGTGTTGCAAAGGAATTGCGAATATTTATCAACAACCGGTGAGGGAAATGGTTTTTTGTCAAAAAAAGTGAGTATCTTTGCAGAATCCATGTCCCCAAAAATGATGGGGTTGGTATAGTGTGTATGGTATTGAAGATTAGACCGTAATGATAGAACTGAAGGATAGTGACATTGTGGTTTTCCGCTCGCTGATCGAGGGGGCAAAGTCGATTGCGCTGGTTTCGCACACGAATGCCGACGGCGACGCGATGGGTTCGTTGCTGGGCACGAGACGTGTGGTCGAGGCTCACTCGAAGGCGAAAATCACCATGATGCTCCCCTCCCCTCGCCCGAAGGTATTCGCCTATCTGCCCGGATATGACGACATACTCGAGGACTCGGAGAACCACGACGAGTGCTGCAAGGCGCTTATGGTGGCTGACCTTATCATTGCGGTGGATTTGAACAACGCCTCGAGGGTGGACAACCTGGGGCAGGCGCTTGTCGAGTCGAAGGCTCACAAGGTGCTGATTGACCATCACCACTCGCCGGACAGCGAGCTGTTTCACGTGCTGTTCTCGATACCGGAGTTTTCGTCGGCTTGCGAGCTGACCTACTGGCTTTTCGCTCGGATGTACGGCGAGGACGCTATTGACAGAGACACGGCGAGATGCCTGTATTCGGGGATATGCACCGACACGGGCTTTTTCGCCTACAGCTGCGAGAGCCCCTCGGTGTATGAGGCGGCAGGACGGCTGGTGGCAAGGGACATCGACCCGGCGGGCATCCACGACGAGATATCGAACTGCTTCAGCATCGCGAGGATGCGCTTCTACGGCTTTGCGCTGAGCGAGCGGCTGGTGATAATGGACGACGTGAAAGCCGCCTACTTCTTCTTCTCGCTCGACGACCAACGGAAGTTCGGAGTGGAACCGCAGGATATGGAGGGATTGGTGAACTACACGCTGATGATGAAAGAGATAGAGGTTGGTGTGCTGATGAGAGAGGAGCCGACGAGGGTGAAGCTGTCGTTCAGGGCGAAAGGCGACTTTGACGTGAGCACCTTCGCCAACAAGCTGTTTGGCGGCGGAGGCCACACGAAGGCGGCGGGAGCGACAAGCTCGATGGGGTTTGAAGAGACGAGAGAATTCGTGGAACAGAAACTGAGAGAGGCTTTGGCATGACGAAACTTGCTCATACTTTTTTTTGCGTGGCAATACTGTCTTTCGCTTTCGGCTGCCACCGGCAACCGCCTGTGGTGAACGCTCCCGAGGAAGGACCCGACATCACACAGAACCTGGCCAACGCCAACCGCTATATCGTGGAGTCGGAAGAGACGCAGATAAACGCCTACGTCGAACGACGCCAATGGAACGTGCGACAAACCCAGACGGGCGTACGCATAAGCGAATACCAGGTCGGCAACGGCAAGAAAGTGGAGTGGGATGAGCAGGTTGCCGTCGAATACAGCGTGTATGACCTCACTGGTGCCGTCATCTACGCTGGGGTGAAGGACACCGTTGTGGTGGGACGCCGCAAGCCCACAGCTGGCCTTGACGCAGCTCTGCTGCAGCTTCACCACGGCTCCAAAGCCCATGTGATAGTACCCTCTAACGAAGCCTACGGCATGATTGGCGACGGCGACCGGATTACAAACAGAAAAGTGCTGATATACGAGCTGACGGTTTGCAGTTAGAAAGCGGCTGTCTGACATACTTTTAACCCTTCAAGCGAACCAAAGACACACCAAGATATAAACAACACAACCGAATAGAAACAAAATAATCATAAACATGAAAAAGAACTTACTACTCTTCTCTATGGCGGCCGTATGCTGCCTGATTGTCGCCTCCTGCAACCGCGGCCCCAAACCCGACAAGGACGGCTTCTACACCGCTGAGAGCGGCTTGATGTACAAATTCATCGAGAAGAACGAAGATGCCCGTATGGTCGAGATGGACGACCTCCTCGAAGGCGAAATGGCCATCTACTTTGAAGGCGACACCCTCTTCAACAGCTTCGGGCACCCCGACGTGTTCACCCGCGTCGAAGACGACTGGTTCCAGGGTGGCCACAACGAAGCCTTCCTCATGATGCACGAAGGTGACCACGCCGTGTTCGGCATCGCCGCCGACTCGGTGGCCAAATTCCTTGAGCCCACACAGATGCCCCAAGGTTACAAACCCAACCAGAACATGCGCATCTACTATGACATCCATCTCACCCACATCCTCACAAAAGAGGACATCGCCCAGCGCGAAGCTCAATACATGGCCGAGATGACAAAGATGCAGGAAGCCGAAACCGAACTCATCAAACAGTACATCGCCGACAACAAAATCACCGTCAAACCTACCGCAAGCGGCATGTATGTCGTCGTCAAGAAACCCGGTTCCGGCAAAAAAGCCGAAAACGGCAGCACCGTGAGTGTCTATTACGCTGGACGTCTCCTTAACGGCAAACTCTTCGACACCAACATCGAGAGCGAGGCCCGAAAGGAAGGCCGCATGGGTGGACACTTCCAGCCATTTGCCTTTACTATCGGTCAGCGCTCGGTCATAAAAGGTTGGGAAGAAGGTATCACCGGCTTGAGCAAGGGCGCCAAAGCCACTCTCATCATCCCATCGAGCATGGCTTACGGTGCGAGCGGTGCCGGCAAAGACATACCTCCCTTCTCACCACTGGTGTTCGACGTGGAAATAGTGTCGGTGAACTAATTTAAGTGATTAGTGATTAGTGAATTGACGATAGAACCTGTCACCTTTTTAACTTTCAACCTTTTAAGCAAAGCGAACCTTTTTACCCCTTTCAACCTTTTAAGCAAAGCAAACCTTTTTAACTTTCAACCTTTTCAACCCTTTAAGCGAAGCGAACCCTTTCAACCCTTTTAACCTTTTCAACCTTTAACCGAAGCGAACAAAAAAACATCCAATATGAAACAAGTCATTTATATTCTGTCCTGCGCCCTGTTGTGCGCATTTGTAGCCACTTCATGCAACCGCGGTCCCAAGTCCGACATCGAGGGTTTCCAGAAAACCGTAAGCGGCCTGCACTACCGTTTCATCTCACAGAACGCCAACGGTCGCCAGGTGGAAAAAGGCGACATGCTCAACGGCGAGATGCTGCTGAGGCTCGAGAACGACACCCTCTTCTCAAACATTGGCGACCCGGCCAACCTGCTTGTCGTCTCCGACGGTCGCTTCGACGGCGACCTCTCCGAAGGTCTCCTGATGATGCACGAAGGCGACAAGGCGGTCTTTGCCATCGACGCCGACAAGATGGCCGCCCATCTTCAGCCCAACCAGATGCCCGCCTCCTACAAGAACGGCACAAACATGAAACTTTATTACGAAGTAAACCTCCTGTCGGTCAAATCGGCCGACGAAATGGCCTCTGCCAAGAAGGAGTTTGAACAGAAGATGCAATCGATGAAGGACGAGCAGAAACAGGCCCTGGATTCATATATAGCCGAAAACAACATCACCGCCACCCCGAACGACGACGGTCTATACGTCATAGTATCAAAGAAAGGCAACGGCCCGAAGGTCGAAGTTGGTCGCCGCATCAAGGTCGCCTACACCGGCTATCTACTCAACGGCACGATATTCGACTCCTCCAACAGTGACATCGCTCTGCAGAACAACCTTGAGCCTCACGACGCTTTGGAGTTCGTAGTCGGACAGGCCAACCTCATCAAAGGATGGGACGACGGTCTTATGGGGCTTGCCCAGGGCACCAAAGCAAAACTCATCATCCCTGAAAACCTGGCATACGGTGCCAAGGGTGCCGGCGAAATGATTCCTCCATACGCCACCCTCATCTTCGACGTAGAAATACTGTCGGTGAACTAATGGGCAAAAGCAGCTGTCAAAAAGAGGATAGCCCACTTTTATCACTATCCTCTTTTGAACCGTTCAAGCAAAGAAATCATAAAAAAACATCATCACTCTCCAATGAAAAACATAGTAATTTTCGGCGCTCCCGGTGCCGGCAAAGGCACTCAGTCTGATTTCTTGGTTGAAAAATACAACCTCAACCACATATCCACTGGAGACCTGCTCCGAAAAGAGATAGCCGACCAAACCGAACTCGGCAAACGCATCAAGAGCATCATGGACAGCGGCTCGCTGGTAAGCGACGACATCGTGGTCGAGATGATTGACAACGCTATCGCCAAGAGTGACCGCGGTATGCTCTTCGACGGATTCCCTCGCAACATCAAGCAGGCTGAAACCCTCGACAATATCATGAGGAAGCACGGACGCGAAATCACCTGCATGGTGTCTCTCGACGTACCTCGTGAAGAGCTCATTCGACGCATGCTCGAACGTGCCAAGACCAGTGGCCGCAGCGACGATAACGAGCAGACCATAAAACACCGTCTCGAAGAATACGAACGCCAAACCAAGCCCGTTGCAGACTACTACAAGCAACAGAACAAACTGATTGCCATCAACGGACTCGGAAAAATCCAAGACATCGCCGCCAACATAGCAAACGCCATAGGTTAATCCCAAATAACGGCAACGGATATCCACTCTCCAACAACCTTTCAAGCGAAGCGCCCCTTAAATCATGAACTCCAATTTCGTCGATTACGTTAAAGTGTATGTCCGCTCCGGAAAAGGCGGTGCAGGATCAGCCCACCTGCTTCGTGTCAAATACAACGCCAAGGCTGGTCCTGACGGGGGTGACGGCGGTCGGGGGGGGCACGTCATTCTGCGTGGCAACACCCAACGCTGGACACTCCTGCACCTCAAGTACACCAAGCACGTCTTTGCTGAAGACGGACAAAACGGTGGCGATAATCTGAGGACAGGTCGTCAAGGTGCCGATCAGATACTTGATGTGCCTCTGGGATGTGTCTGCCGTGACGCCGATACGGATGAAGTCATTGGCGAGGTGACAGAGGACGGCGAGCAACTCATCATAGCCCGTGGTGGTCGTGGAGGTTTGGGCAACGACCACTTCAAGTCGGCCACCAACCAGACACCACGCTACGCACAACCTGGCGAGCCCGCAGTCGAGCGCACCATCATCATCGAGCTGAAGATGCTCGCCGATGTCGGCCTGGTGGGATTCCCGAACGCCGGCAAATCGACGCTTCTCAGCGCAGTGTCAGCTGCGAGACCTGAGATAGCAGATTATCCATTCACAACGCTGGTGCCTAATTTGGGCATTGTGAAATACCAAGACGACCAGTCGTTCTGTATTGCCGACATTCCGGGAATCATCGAAGGTGCCAGCCAAGGGAAAGGACTTGGACTGCGATTCCTGCGTCATATCGAGCGCAACTCGATATTGTTGTTCATGGTAAGCTGCGAACAGCTCAACATCAAGAAAGAATACGAGATCCTGCTTGGTGAACTAAAGATCTACAGCCCAGAACTGCTTGACAAACAGCGTCTCCTCGCCGTCACCAAATGCGACATGCTCGACGAGTCTATGATGAACCAACTGAAGGGGCACCTGCCGGATGACGTCGAATGTATCTTCATCAGTTCAGTGAGCGGCCTCAACATGCAGCATTTGAAAGACCGCATCTTCGCTATGCTTAACAAGCCAGCCGGATGATAGACCGACTCACGGCGTGGGATTCAGACGCCCTGGTTTGGATAAACTCCCACAACACACCCCTCCTTGACTGGATCATGTGGATTGCCAGCCAGCCGTTGTCGTTGGCATTGGTGCTACTGTCAGCCTTCTGTCTGCTCACCCTGCGCTATGAGCCACGCCGCTGGTGGGTCGTTTTACTTGCCGTTTTGCTGTGCATATTCCTGGCCGACCGCCTCTCTGTAATGGCATTCAAGGAGGTCTTCCATAGGCTCAGGCCTTGCCATGTGATCGACAACCTGCACATGTTCCGCACCAATTGCGGAGGGCTCTATGGTTTTGTCTCCTCCCATGCCGCCAATGTTTTATCTATATCGTCCTTTTTCGTCGCTCGCTACTCTTGCCGCAAAAAGGCTTTCAGGGTCAGTCGTAGATGGCTCCCTGCAGTCCTGCTTACATTATGGGCGGCTCTTGTATGTTACAGCCGTCCATACCTCGGCAAACACTATCCTGGCGACGTCGTGTGCGGCGCTGTCCTTGGTATCCTTATAGGAATTGCAGTCCAATTCCTCGCTCGCTGGCTCGAAACGCACCTCCCCTCCTCACGCCCTACACCTTCCGACATACAATAAATACAATCTCCGAACGTTTCCATATTATGAGAAAAAATCTAATGTTCGTCTTCTTGCTTGCCATCCTGGGCTGTGCACAGGCCCAGGACAAAGCGGTTATGGGCAACTATCAGTCCCAGCTACAGCAAATTTTTGAAAAAGTGCAGAACGCACCTACCGACAATGAACGCTACCTTGCCAACGAACAGGCACTTGAACTTTTCAGCCAAGCCTTCGAGGTTGAGGACTCGCAGAAGTGGAACTGGCAGTTTTCCAACTATGTGTCCGTACTCCGTTCTGCCGACAAGGTGTTCACCATCATCACATGGCCCGTAGTCAAGGACAACGGCGAATATGAGTGTTTCGGCTTCGTGCAGAGCAAGGGCGAGGACTCTGACGGCGACGAGGAATGGCACGTGTATGCGCTGCATGACATGAGCGACGAGATAATCAACCGCGAGGAATCGCTGCTCGACCCCGACAGCTGGCTGGGCTCGGTTTACCAAGAACTCATACAGACCTCTTTCGAGGGCAAGAACTACTACACCCTGCTTGGATGGAACGGATGCTCGATGCTCACCCAGCGCAAGGTGATCGAACCTATCACCATAAACAGCCGCACGGGCAAGCCTCAGTTCGGCCAGGCGCTCTTCCGTCGCGACAAGAACCGTCGCCGCATCGTGCTGGAATACAACAAGGAAGCCATGGTCAACCTCAACTACGAGCAGCAGCTGAGTATCTCGAAAGAGAACGTGCGTGTGAAGAAAGACGGGCGTATGGTCAGCTCGCAGGTGAGCCACGAAACCAAGGAGCAGATGATCATCTTCGACGAGCTGGAGCCTCAGGTGGCCGGCATGGATGGTCTTTTCCAATACTATGTACCCTCGGGACGCGAGATGGCCTACGTGTTTGTCAACGGCCGCTGGGAGCAGCGCGAAGACGCTCAGGGCCGCCTCACCGACAAGAAACTGAACAAAGAATTCAAACCTATTGAAAAAAAGAAACCGGCCTACCAGACGATAGAGTCGGAAAAGTGAAATGCTATTGCTTTAATGCTTGATTGCGCTATTGCTTGAGTAGCTGACGCGGTTTACACTCAATCATTCTTGGCCGAGCCAAGCGGCAAAGCCGATAGCAAGCAATTCAAACAATCAGGCGCTTAAGGAAAATGCTTGAAAAGATAAACACCCCATACGATCTGCGTAAACTGAATGTCGGTCAGCTTCAGCCTCTGGCCGACGAGTTGCGCCGTTATATCATCGAAACCATCGCCACCCATCCTGGCCACCTGGCTTCATCACTGGGCGTGGTGGAGCTGACCGTAGCTCTGCATTATGTCTTCAACACCCCCGACGACAAGCTGATATGGGATGTGGGCCATCAGGCATACGCCCACAAAATTCTCACCGGACGGCGAGATCAGTTCCCGTCGATCAGAACCAAGGGTGGACTGAGCGGATTTCCCAAGATGAGCGAGAGCAAGTACGACGCCTTCGGCACCGGCCACTCCTCCACCTCCATCTCCGCCGCTCTGGGTATGGCAGTAGCCTCGAAGCTGCAGGGCGAAAGCGGCCGTCAGCATATAGCCGTCATCGGCGACGGCTCGATGACCGGCGGTCAGGCTTTCGAAGCGCTCAACAACGTGGCAGTCAGCAAGTCGAACATACTCGTGATACTCAACGACAACGGTATCTCCATAGACAAGGCCGTGGGCGGACTGAACCGCAGTCTCGTCCACATCACAGCCTCGCCTCGCTACAACCGCTTCCGTGAGGCCGTGTGGCGTCGGCTGGGTGGCGACAGCGACCGCAAGAAACGCAGCCGCAACTTCCTCGCCAAGATGCTCTTCCTCGCCAAGTCGGCCCTGCTGAAAGACAAAAACATATTCGAATCGCTCGGACTACGATACTTCGGTCCCATCGACGGCCACGACATAGACGAGCTGGTGAAGGTGCTCTCGCAGCTGAAGTCCATACCCGGTCCCAAGCTGCTGCACATAGTCACCACCAAAGGCAAAGGGCTGCTCGAAGCCGAACGCAACCCCATAGTGTACCATGCCCCAGGGAAGTATGACGCCGTAACCGGCAAACGCCTCAACGCATCAGACAATCAAGCAATCAAGCAATCAAGCAATCAAATAATCCCCAAATACCAGGATGTCTTCGGCGAGACCATAATAGAGTTGGCTAAAGCCAACCCCAAGATTGTGGGTATTACCCCCGCCATGCCGACGGGCTGCTCACTCAACATGATGATGGAGCAGATGCCCGACCGCGCTTTCGACGTAGGCATAGCCGAGCAGCACGCTGTCACCTTCGCCGCCGGACTGGCTTCCCAGGGGATGACCCCCTTCTGCAACATCTACTCCTCGTTCATGCAGCGCGCCTACGACCAGATTATCCACGATGTGGCGCTGCAGAAACTCAACGTGGTGATGTGTCTCGACCGCGCAGGACTCGTGGGTGAAGACGGCGCAACCCATCACGGAGCATTCGACCTCGCCTACCTGCGTCCCATACCAAATATCACCGTCTGTGCGCCGATGGACGAGCGAGAGCTGCGCAATATGATGTACACCGCACAACTGCCGAACCAAGGGCCATTCGTGATACGCTATCCTCGCGGGAAAGCCGAACACAGCGACTGGCACACGCCTTTCGACGAACTGGCGATAGGCAAGGGACGTTGCCTGCGACGCGGCGACGAGGTGGCCATACTCTCGCTGGGACCGCTTGGCAACCGTGCTCTCGAAGCAGCCGAAAGGCTACGCCAGAAAGGCGTGTCTGCCGCCGTATATGACATGAGGTTTCTCAAGCCAATTGACACCGAACTGCTCGACACCGTAGCTAACGGCCCCTTCCATCAGGTGGTGACCGTCGAAGACGGTGTGAATAAAGGCGGACTAGGATCGGCGGTTGCCGAATACTTCGAGCAGACAGGCTGCAAGAAGGACGTTACCATACTAGGCCTCCCCGACCGATTCATAGAACACGCCACTGTAGAGGAGCTCCACCACGACTGCGGCATCGACATAGACAGCATAGTCGAAGCAGCGCTGTGAAATAAACCTCACCCACCCTAGATATTCCCATTCGATTGTGGACAATGTGCAGACCGCATTTTTGTTCTGTCAATAAATTTATCTACTTTTGCCGGCGAAACGCACGTCGATTTAGAATACACGCAATTATCATGGACTATTGTTGATCAAGTGTTTATTCAACAAAAGTTATCATGAAACTGAAAGACAAAAACATCCTTATCACCGGTGGTGCGTCCGGTATCGGAAAAATCATGGCGCGTATAGCGCTGCAGAAAGGTGCAAATTGTGTGGCAATATGGGATATCAGCGAGAAGAACATCGCTGACACCTTAACCGAACACCAATCATACGGAAACATAAAAGCTTACAAGGTCGACGTCTCGTCGTCACAGATGGTCGAGGACACCTACCGTCAGGTGGTCAGCGAACTTGGACAGGTTGATATCGTCATCCAGTGTGCCGGCATCGTCACCTCGAACAACACCTTTAATAATAACACTATCGACGAGATAGATCGCACAATGAAAATCAACGCCATAGCCCCGATGTATGTGGGATTGTGTGCGTTGAAGGACATGGTGGCTCGCGACAACGGCCACCTGGTGACCATCACCTCGGCAGCCGGCATGCTCTCGATGCCGAAGATGAGTATTTATTCGGCCAGCAAATGGTGCGCTATCGGATGGAGCGACTCGGTGCGGCTGGAGTTGCAGCGCATGAAAAGTCATGTGCGCATAACCACTGTGGCACCCTACTTCATCAATACCGGCATGTTCGACGGTGTACGCTCGAAGGTGTTTCCCATCCTCGACCCCGAGAAGACGGCGGCGAAAATCATCAAGTCAATCGAACTTAATAAGACATTCGCCGGCATCCCCTTCTCGTTCCACTTCATCCGCCTGATGGAGGGTATGCTGCCACAGGCTTTGTTCGACTGGTTCTACGGCGACGTGTTCGGGATATACAACGTGATGGACGGCTTCACGGGAAGGAAAAGCCTCACCCCCCAGCCCCCTCTCCCTTAGAGATGGGGAGTTTAAGCGAAACGAACCTTTTTAACCTTTAAAACCTATCAACCTATCAACAAAAATGGAAAACACCACCAATGAGCGCTTGGATGCTATCCTTGTCTCTCAAAAGAAATATTTTCGAAGCGGAGCGACGCTCGATGTGCGATTCCGCAAGCAGCAACTAAGGAAACTCCTCAGCGCTATCGAAGAGAACGAGAAAGAGCTGGCCGACGCACTCTGGACCGACCTGCACAAGTCGTACGAGGAGGCCTACCTCACCGAACTTTCGCTGGTGAAAGCCGAAATCAGAGGCGCCATCCGGCATACCGCCAAATGGGCACGACGTGAACACAAGTGTTCGCCCGTGACCATCTTCGGTTCAAGCAGTTATGTGGTGAAGGAGCCCCTAGGATGCGCTTTGATTGTCTCTCCGTGGAACTACCCTGTACAGTTGCTGCTCAACCCGCTGGTGGGAGCCATCTCGGCTGGCTGCACAGCGGTACTGAAGCCTTCTCCCTACGTGCCTAATGTCTCGCTCGCAATAGAAAAGATGATACTCAGTGCCTTCGACGAGCAGTATATCGCCGTAGTGCAAGGCAACCGCGAGGTGAACAAGCACCTCTTCTCGATGAAGTTCGACATGATTTTCTTCACCGGTAGTCCCGCGTTGGCACGAAATGTGGCTGCCGCCGCTGCAGAGAACCTGGTACCGATGGTGCTTGAATTGGGAGGGAAGAGTCCCTGTATCATCAACAAGGGCTGCAATGTGAAGCTGGCAGCACTGCGTACAGCGTGGGGCAAGACTCTGAACGCAGGACAGACCTGCATCGCTCCCGACTATATTCTCATCCACAAGGATGTGAAGGAGGCTTTTGTCAATGAATTTGCAAGATGCATCAAGCGACTGCACGGGGACGACATCCATGAAAGCCGCCACTATGTGAGGATGGTCTCGGACAAGGCTTTCGAACGCGTGGAGGGTTACATCCACGAGGGCAACGTGCTCTACGGAGGTCACACGAAAGCCGACGAGCGTTTCATCGAGCCGACGTTGATTGACGACGTAAAAAAAGATGCCGACGTGCTAACCACCGAGATTTTCGGACCAGTGTTCCCGCTGGTCACCTTCGACGACAGCGGAGAGGGCTTTGAAGAAAAAGTGGTCAACTACATCCTCGACCGCGAGAAACCGTTGGCGCTTTACTATTTCGGACCGAAACAAAGAGGCTGGAACATCATTCGCCGTACTTCGTCGGGCGGTGCCTGCATCAACGACACCATCATGCACATAGCCAACCCCAACGTGCCGTTCGGCGGAGTGGGCAATTCTGGCATGGGTAGTTATCATGGTGTGCTGAGCTTCGAGGCGTTCACTCACCGCCGCGCTGTGGTGAGCACCCCTACCCTCTTCGACCTGCCGTTCCGCTATATGCCATATAAAACCTTTCCTCTGGTGAAAAAGATGGTGTGACGTCAGGCGTCATCGTGCGCAATCTGGCGGATGTCCGGATAACGTTTCAGCCAGGTTAGCTGCTTCTTTGCGTAATGCCAGGTGTTGATTTTTATCTTGCACCTGGATTCTTCTTTGCTTGTCTGTCCGTCGAAAAAGGCGAAGAGCTCCTTGTAACCCACTGTGTTGAGCGGCTGAAGTTGACGATATTGTAGTACACTGCGAGCCTCTTCTTCAAGTCCGGATTCGAACATGCGATCAACCCGTATGTCAATACGTTCTCTAAGTGAGGTCAAATCAACCGAAGGCATGATTTTCTCTATCTCGAACGGACGTGGTCTGAGTTCTTGCGCAACCACCTCGCTGTAGGGTCTTCCGGTAGTGATGATGACCTCGAGTGCCCGCTGCACCCTGACAGGATTCTTCAAATCGCAACGTTTGTAGTAGTCGGGGTCTAATTTCTTCAACCGTTCACAAAGAATCTCCACGCCGTCTTCTGCTATCTGTTTTTTCAGGCTCGCCCTGAGTTCGGGAGAGGGGTCTGGCATCCGAGCCATCCCTTCGCACAAGGCGTCAATATAGAGTCCGCTGCCGCCAACGGCAATGACGGTTTCATGTTTTTCGAAGAGTGTGTCGAGCAGGGCGAGCGCCTCGTCCTCATACTGAGAAACGTTGTAAGGTTGGGTGACACTTCGGCAGGCGATGAAATGATGCGGAGCGGATGCAAGTTCCTTCTCTGACGGTCGGGCGACACCGATGTTGAGCTCTTTATAAAACTGACGTGAGTCGCATGAGACAATATGAGTGTCAAGTTCCTGTGCGAGCTTTACGGCCAGCGCAGTCTTGCCAGAGGCGGTCGGTCCTACTATGACTATTAGTTTTTTTATGGTCGGGAGGGGTTAAGAGAGAAAGGGCGAGAGCTGATTCCAGAAGTCGGGGAAGGATTTTGAGACCACCTCTGGATGGTCTATCTTGAGGTCTGGAAAGAGTATGCGCAGTGTGCCAAAAGCCATCGCCATGCGATGGTCGCCATAGGTGCAGACGGGCTGTGAAGGTTTCAATACGGAGGGCAAAATGTGGAGGCGGTCGCGACCGGTTTCGACCACTGCCCCCATCTTACGCAACTCGACGGAGAGGGCCTCGAGCCGGTCGCACTCCTTGTAGCGCAGAGTCTGAAGGCCCGAAAACCAAGCCTCGACGCCGATGGCTGCACAGGAGACAGCGAGAGGAAGGGAGAGGTCGGGACATTCACTGAAGTCATAGAGAAGATGCGCAGCCACGGGGCCGCCACCCTCTATGACGAGGGATCGGCAGGCCCTATAGGGAGAGCGAGCCACGACGGTTTTGACGCCAAGCGACGCGAAGAGCCGGGCGGCGACACGATCGCCCTGCAGCGACTCGTTTGACAGGGACACCAGACGTATTCTGCGCCGAGGCAGGAAGAGGGCAGCCATGAAGAAGAAAGAGGCCGCAGACCAGTCGCGTTCTATAATGACGTTTTTCATACGAGAATGAGCGGCAAAGGGTTCGATACGAATGGTGGTATGGTTGGGCTTGTAGTCGTTGGCCGCACCGGCGCAGGCGAGCACGGAACAGGTCATCTCGATATAAGAGCGAGAAGAGGGCGGCTTGGTCATGCGGACATGGAGACCACGAGGCAGGGCGGCTCCGGCGATGGCCAAAGCCGAGACAAACTGGCCGCTGAGGGAGGGATCGACCTCGACGAGTTTCTTCTCGGGCCAGCAGCCTTCGACCCTCAGAGGCAGGCAGCCCTCGGAAGCGAGGTATTCGATATGGGCGCCGCCCATGGAACGCAAGGCATCGACAAGGGGGGCCATAGGGCGCCGAAGCAACGACGGAGAGCCGTCAAGCACGACGCATCCCAAGGGGCGAGTGGCCAAAACAGCGAGAAGGAAGCGAGCCACAGCAGCCGATTCTCCACAGTGAAGCCTTACTTCGGCGTCGGATGACGAGTTGGCCGCCGTGAGGTCGAAATAGGCGAGAATGCGTTTCAGCACCTTCACGTCGTCGGCATCGGACAGGCCAGACATGGGGATGTTGGATCCACTCAGGCGGGCGACCAGCAGCCAACGGATGGAGAGGCTTTTCGATGACGGCAGCGTTATCTTTATGTCGTTGGTATTCATTGAAGTCCGTACTCGTTGAGCTTACGGTAGAGGGTACGCTGCGAAATGCGCAACTCCTCGGCGGCAAGACGACGGTTGCCGTGATGACGCTTCAGGGCCTTCTCGATGGCGCACTTTTCGCGCTCTTCAAGCGCAAGGGGTTCGTCGTCGATTATCACGCTAGGCTGGAACTCCTCATCAGGGGGCCATTGACGGTCGATGACGTTGTCGGAGAACTGAGGCCTGCGAATTTCCATTGGAGGTTGCGCACCAGCAAACTGCAACGGGTCAGCGTTAGCCATGCTCTGTTCGCCAAACTGCCGATGATTCGAAGCCACGGACATGAGATGCTCAGAGCTGCCGAGGTTTGCATTGTTCACCATACCGCCGGGGATAGAGGCGGCCAGGTGACTCACAGCATTGCGCAGGTCGTTTATCTCGCCCCGCATCTCGTTGATCATCTGCCCCATGGTGAGGGCTTTGAGCAACAGTTCCCTGTCTGAGATAGGACTGTTCTGCCCACCTGTCGCCAAGGCAGGCAAAGTCTCCTCGGGCACATAGTTGAGGTAGTTCTGCAGAATGGCGCGAGTAATGGTGCGAGACTCCTCAATAACGGCTATTTGCTCAGTTATATTCTTCAGTTCACGCACGTTACCGTACCAAGGGTATTTCATGATATACTCCTTCCCATCCTCAGAAAGAAATATGGGCGACATCTTGTAGCGTTCGGCCACATCCGACGAGAATTTCCTGAAAAGCAGCGGGATGTCATCCTTGCGTTCGCGCAGCGGCGGTATGTTTATCGAAATCTGGTTCAAACGGTAGTAGAGGTCCTCTCTGAACCGGCCGCTGTGGATGGCGGCAAGGAGGTCAACATTGGTGGCTGCCACCACCCGCACATCGACCTTGCGGCTGGTTGAGCTGCCTACCGGTATTATCTCGCCGTTTTCGAGCACACGGAGCAGCTTGACCTGAATCTGCAGCGGCAGTTCGCCCACCTCGTCGAGGAAGATGGTGCCGCCGTCGGCCTCTTCAAAATAGCCCTTGCGGTCCTTGTCGGCTCCTGTGAACGCCCCTTTCACGTGTCCGAAGAGCTCGCTTTCGATGGTGCCTTCCGGAATGGCGCCGCAGTTGACAGACACGAGGCGCCCTTTTTTTGCCGAACGATCGCTGCCGTCGTGTATAAGTCGCGAGAAGATATCCTTGCCCACCCCGCTTTCTCCGGTGATCAGTATGGAGAGGTCGGTGGGTGCCACTTGCACCGCCTTGCTAAGCGCAAGAAGCAGTTTTGGGTCGCGGCCTATGATGCCGTAGCGAAGCATTATTTTGTCTATATTCATAAGTCAAGGTTTAGGATTTGAAGTATTTGCAAAGCGGTCATCAAAGTCCGCTTATGACCATTCGCAGGTCTTTGCCGATCGATTGTTTCTTTTTTATCAGAGCCGTATGCCGCATCACCAGAGCGCTGACTTCGTCTGCGTCGGTCTCTTCTTTCAGTTTTTGCCTGTTACGCTCAATCTCGGCCTCCACTTTTTTGAGCATGAAGTGGAGCAACGAGTCTTTCACGTCAAGCGGCAGCCTCTGCAGCTCGCCCGGCGTCACTATGCCTTTCGACGTAACCCAGAGTTCGCTGACCTCGTATGGCTGCACCATGTTTGATATTGCCAAGTCGCGTATTTCTGGCACGTCGGACGACGCAAATTGGGTGGGACTTATGATGCGGCCCTCGTTGAGGGCTTCGAAACTCATGTCGAAGATGCGTTGGTATGTCGGATTGTCGAACCCGAGTTTTGCAGCGTGCAGGGTGCTGACAATCACCGAGGCGACGGCAAGCCTCTGCGTCACCTCCACTCCGGCGGGGTTGGTGTAAGTCCAGTCGATGTCCTCGTTGCCGTAGCGCATAAGTATCTCTATCAAGTGCCGCTCCTGCGGCTCGGAGGGGTGCAGTTCGGGCATTTGTTGCTGGGCGGCAGGCGTCACCGTTGGGGCGAGGCCATCCGACTGCTGCACAGCCGTGTCAGTCGCAGCTCCAGCCGGCTGCTCCCCCTGTCGCGGAGGGGTGAGTTTCAGTTTCACTATGGCCTTGGCCACACTCGACGAGAGCGTCTGCTCCGCAACTCCGAAAAGCGAGGCGCACTGCTGTATGTATTCCGACCGCTCCAGCAGGTCCTGCACCAGCGCTATGCTGTTCACTATGTCCTGTATAAACTCCGCCTTCCGTATCGGGTCGTGCTTTATCTGTTCCGATGTGATGCGGGCCTTGTACAGGATGTAGTTCTCCTCGTGCTGTTCCAAGTATTGCTGCAACGCCGTCGAGCCGTTGCGCTGGGCATACGAGTCGGGGTCGTCCCCGTCGGGGAAGAGCACACACCTCACCTTCATGCCCTCCTGAAACAGTATGTTGGCGGCTCGCTGGGTCGCCTTGATTCCCGCTCCGTCCGAGTCGTAAACGATGGTCACGTTCGGCGTGTAGCGCCTGATGAGACGCACCTGCTCCACCGTGAGCGACGTGCCGCACGAGGCCACCGTGTTCTCCACACCCGACTGGTGCATCGACACCACGTCAAGGTTCCCCTCCACCAGGTAGCATTTACCCGTTCTCGAGATGGCGTTCTTGGCTTGGAAAAGACCGTACAGGATGTTCGACTTGTTGTATATCTCCGAATCGGGCGAGTTCACATACTTCGCCGCCTGCTTCTCCTTCGACAGTATGCGGCAGCTGAACCCCAGCACCCGTCCGCTGATGCTGTATATCGGAAACGTCACCCTCCCTCTGAAGCGGTCGTACATCTTGTCTCCCTCCTTCACTATCGTCAGGCCCGTCTTCTCCAGCACCTCCTTCGAATAGCCGTTCTTCAGGGCGTAGTCGGTAAACGCACGCCATTCGTCAGGACTGTATCCCAACCCGAAACGTTTTATAATCTCGTCGGTCAGCCCCCGTTCGTGGAAATACCCCAACCCTACGGCTCGCCCCATCTCGGTGTCGTTCATGCTCTCCACGAAAAACTTCTGCGCAAACTCCGACACATGGAACAGCGCATCCCTCTCGTCTCGCCGCTGCTGCTGCTCCTCGCTCAGCTGCTCCTCCTCTATGGCGATGTTGTACTTTTGGGCCAGCCAGCGCAGCGCCTCGGGATAGGTGTAGTGCTCATGCTTCATCAGGAACGACAACGCATCGCCGCTCTCGCCGCAGCCGAAGCATTTGAATATGCCCTTCGACGGCGACACATAGAACGACGGCGTCTTCTCGTTGTGGAACGGGCAGCATCCTATGTGGTTGGCCCCACGCTTTTTCAACGACACAAACTCCCCGATAACATCCTCTATACGAGTTGCATCCAGTATCTTCTGCTTTGTATCCTGCGAAATCATAAGGACTGCAAAGTTACAAAAAATAATGCAATATTGCCGATGTCGCCCTCATTCCTGCTTTATGATGACTCAACTACCAAGTGCATCTACGGGGAAAAGCGATGAGGCAAATTGTGAGACATCTGCGACTGGAGCCTTGTCTGCGGCTATTAGGATACATCTCCCCGTGGAACTATCAGAGAGGTCTATGGCGGTCAAGTAGATGTCCGGTAGGAGCCAAGTAAGAGAAAACACGGAGGGGTCTGGGAGGGGTCTGGGATGGGTCTTAGAGCCACAACCCGACTAATACAAGAGTGATTCAGATGTACAACGGGAGTGATTACCTATACCGCTTGTTGCCAGATGATTATAAATGATATAATTGGCGTGGTATGCAAAAGGGTAATCATTGTCAAAAGATTGCGCTATTATGTACTTTGGATGTGTAAAAACTTGCAGCTTTCAAGAAAAAAAGTATGAAATAAACAATTATCCCCACCGACCACCAAGCCCTCCGCAAGCCTGGGGAGGTATATTATAAGGTAGGGGGACGGATAAAAAAAGTGCCGGATTTTAAAAATCCGGCACAACAGGTAAGCCTCTGTTTCTTGGATTAATTTCCTTTCATCCAAATATGTCCCCCACCACATGGGCATTTACTACCTGGAACCTTGATATACGATTGCATACCGCATTTTGTGCAATAATAAATATCCATTCTAATTCTCGCCGGTTATATACCATCGGCACATCGGTTTTGTTTTAAAAATTATTTGTTGTCAGGCCAATAAAAGTTTGCACATAAAAAGAGCGTGGCCTTTTAGTTTTCATCGGTACTTTGAGGTCTTCGACTACCTTTACACTCCAATTACAACGTACAAGTCCACGCCGAGCGTGAAAGCCGTCGCTTTTGTCTGGAGTGTAATTTGAAAGTGTCGAAGTTCCAAAGTACCAGATAAGCTACTTCGCTTTTTCCTATTCTATGATGTGCATACTAAACTATGCGCTATGTTTCATTGGCATTTGTGTTCGTTAATACTCATTTTGCTTTTCTGTCTTATTGTCGCGACTTAATCATTGTTTCCAGCGTATTCTCGTCGCGGCGGTTGTTCCATATTGCAATCAAAGTTATCACATCATCCTCCACACAATATATTATGGATACTTTCTTGATATGCATGATTCGTACTTCGTTACCGCGGAATGTCAACCCTTCATAGTTCATGCCAAGGTTCGGAAAGGTGCAAAGATAATCCACGCGTTGCCGTATGACGGATTCTGCTTTGCGTGCGGACTTTTCGCCAAACTCCGCATACACATAGCCAATCTCATGATACATGTCATCGAGGGCTTGACTCAGCCACCGATACTTATAGGCCATATCTTTCACGAATTTGTGCGAATCCTGCTTCGCCATCAATGTATGTGGCGTTGCCCGATTCCATCAGGCGCAGACGTTCCTCGACAATGGCTTTCATCTCCTCCTCGGTGTGGGCGATGGACGAACCGCTGTGTGGTTCGGCAGTCAAATCCTCGACCAAGGCATCGACATGGCTTTGCAGCCAGCGTCCGAAAGACTCGCGGCTGAACGAGGGCTGAAGTTTCTGCAGCGCAGCCTCGTCAACGGTTATATTGTACGTACACATAGCTATTGTCGTTAATTGTTTCGACTGCAAAAATACAAATTATTTCACAATCGGCAAAAACAGCGCTGTTTTGCAAATTGTTTGTACTTTTGCAGATGTAAATTTGTGTTTTATGAAAGCGAGACATTATATATTAATAGTTGCGGCGGCGATGATGGCGGCTTGCGACCCTGGTCACGATGACGACGTGGTGTTATGCAACAAGACTGACGTTTCCGTCACCGTGCTTCCGAGCCAACGCGACGAGCAGGAGGCATACTATTCGAGATATGAGAACTACACCATAGCCGCGGGCGAAGAGGTTGTGGTGGTAAACAACGGCGGCATTGGCCAATCCTCTCGCGATGGGTGCGAATATTGGCTTCTGCAGTATCTTGCCGACAGCGTCACGTTCCGCTTTGCCGACGGCAGTGAGGTGACATACCACAGCGATGACACCACCGATGCCATAAGCCCCTTCAACCTCGCCTCGGAGCTGTTCTCCTACGACGAAAAGCTGAGCACAGACCTCTGGTTCCATGACAATCCATACTACGGCAGGCTGACATTCTCCATAACCAAAGCGCACCTTGAAGCCGCAAGAACGCCGGTCAACGACACAATTTCGGACTGACACGCAAACATCGCGAAAAAGTTTGTACCTTTGCAGACGTGAAAAAAATACATTAACACAAACGATATTTCATCAACATGAGCATTATCAAACCTTTCAAGGGCTTTCGCCCGCCCATCGACATCGTCGAGAAACTGGCTTCGCGTCCTTACGACGTGCTGAACTCCGAAGAGGCCCGCGTGGAGTGCGAGGGCAACCCCTACAGCCTCCTGCACGTGACCAAGGCTGAGATAGACCTGCCCAAGGGCACCGACGAGCACTCGCCCGAGGTGTATCTGCAGGTGGTGAAGAACTACAACCTGTTCAAGGACCTCGGATGGCTGGTGAAGGATGAGGAGGAAAAACTCTACATCTACGCCCAGAGCATGAACCCCACCGCCTCCGACGCCAAGTGGCAGTACGGCATCGTGGCCTGCGCCTACAGCGAGGACTATGTGAACAAGGTCATCAAGAAACACGAGCTGACCCGCAAGGACAAGGAAGAGGACCGCATGAAACACGTCCGCATCACCAACGCCAACGTGGAGCCCGTCTTCTTCGCCTATCCCGCCATCGCCCGCATCGACGAGATCGTGGCCGGCATCACCGCCAAGAAGCCCATCTATGACTTCATCGCCAAGGAAGACGGCTTCGGCCACCGCTTCTGGGTCATCGACGACAAGAAGACCATCGCCGAGCTCGTCGACATCTTCGACAAGCAGGTTCCCGCCATGTACATCGCCGACGGCCACCACCGCAGCGCCGCCGCCGCCCTCGTGGGACAGGAGAAGAAGGAGCAGAACCCCCACCACACCGGCAAGGAGGAGTACAACTACTTCATGACCGTCATCTTCCCCGACAACCAGCTGAACGTCATCGACTACAACCGCGTGGTCAAAGACCTCAACGGCCTCAGCAAGGAGCAGTTCCTCAAAGCCGTCGGCGAGAGCTACGAGCTCACCGACATGGGCACCGACATCTACAAGCCCGCCAAGCTGCATGAGCACTCCATGTACCTCGACGGCCACTGGTACAAGATGACCGCCAAGCCCGGCACCTACAACGACAACGACCCCATCGGCGTGCTCGACGTCACCATCCTCTCCAACCTCGTGCTGGACAAGGTGCTCGGCATCAAGGACCTCCGCACCGACAAGCGCATCGACTTCGTCGGCGGTATCCGCGGCCTCGGCGAGCTGAAACGTCGCGTCGACAACGGCGAGATGAAGGTCGCCTTCGCCCTCTATCCCGTCAGCATGAAGCAGATCATCGATATTGCCGACACCGGCAACATCATGCCCCCGAAGACCACCTGGTTTGAGCCCAAGCTGCGCTCCGGCCTCGTGATCCACGAGCTCTGCTAGCGGGTCCTCCCGCCGAGGGAATTATATGTATATAAAGCAGGCCGCTACGGTAACGTGGCGGCCCGCTTTGTTTTATTGCCTGTATGATAGTCGTTTATGTACCTATGGGCTTAGCTCACCCATCCCTGCAAAACGGCATCCTCACAACCCGCAGACAACAAGCTCTTTAATCGGCATTTCAACGATACTTCAACGATACTTCAACGATATTTCGACGATGCACATCGTTGAAGTGTCGTCGAAGTGTCGTTATACTGTCGTCGAAGTATGGGGTTTTGAGTGGGCTGACAGGCCTGGTTTGGTGTTTATGGTTCAGTCAAACATTTGCGTAAGCCTTAAAGATTTTATTTGGATGTATTATCGAGATGTAACGTTGTATCTCAAAGTATCTGCAAAGAATCTGACAATTTCTGGATTGTCAATGATTGATGTTGCCTTTAATTGTAATTCGCCTTTGCCAAAAATTTTATCTGGATTTATGTTATGACGTTCGCGTAATCTGGGAATTATATATTTTAATTGATTTGTTGAAGACGTTGAGTATTGATTATACATTTCTGGAACCATAAATATTGTATCAACATATCGGTCGGCGTTATATTTACGAATTGTATCCAATGAAATATTTTGCCATTCTGTATCCGCGTCTGTTCCATACACCAATTCCACGTTGTGTTTTTGTTGGGGTTGGGGAGTAGTGCCGCCGCCAGAGGTTGTGCCGCCGTTGTCGGGGGCTGGGGCGTCTTTGGTGCATGCGCCGAAAGCAAACAGTAATGCGACTGCGGCGCCAAATAATACGTTCTTCTTCATGTTGCAATAAGTTTTTGTTCTCCGACCCTCCAACGGAACGTTGATATATAACAAAAAGAAAAGGCATGAGGTTATGTACTCATGTCCGTCTACGTTAGGTATCGCCAAACACCTTGAAGGAACGGGATATGGAACAAACTTCACGCCTGACGATATGCTATGGTTATAGCATACACACTCAAGCGAAAGCACAATTGCTCCGTCCTCCTTCTAAAAATTGGCGATATTTAACGTAAGGACAATATTGCAATGCTTTTCTTGCTTACAGCTTTCGCTCTCGAAAGCAGGTGCAAAAGTACGAAGAATATTTCATACGGCAAAAAAAAAATCCCGCATGTCCGGGAAAAGGTGTATCTTTGCAGCGCCTTTGGGACAGACGTTGCGAGGATGAAACGATACATATATATAGTATTAGGCCTGGTGGCCGTAGGGCTTGGGGCGCTTGGAGTGGTGGTGCCGGGATTGCCGACGACGCCTTTTTTGCTACTGGCGTCATGGCTGTTCTACCGCTCGTCGCCGAAGTTGCAGCAGTGGCTTCTGGCTTCGTGGCTGGGCAAGTATATACGTGGCTACCAGCGGCGTGGCGGCATGACGGCCACGCAGAAGGCCGGCGCCGTGGGCGTGATGGCGGTCATGGTGCTGCTATCCACCTTCGTGTTCATCCCCGAAGGCTCGGTGGCCCGTATCATAGTGCCTGTGGCCGGCGCAGTGGGTGCGCTGACGGTGGTGTTCTTTGTTCCTAACGCTAAAAACGACGATATATGATGTTGGCTATTCTGTTCGTTATCATTGCCTTGTCGGGCTATGTGGGGTGGCATCTGTGGATGCTGCCTCCGGTGCTGTGGCTACGGTGGACGCTGGTGGGCGTGGAGGCCGCCTGCGTGGCTATGGCTGTGCTGTCGCTGACGCGCTACCTCGACCGCATGCCTTACGGGCTCGCGGTGGCTGTCTATAATGTCGGCAACAAAGGCTTGATAATACTCCTGTACCTCTTCATGGCGTTCCTGCTGGCCGACCTGCTGAGGCTGGTGCATGTGCTGCCAACAGCCTGGCTGCGCGACAACTGGTGGACCTGCGGCGTGCTGCTGGTGGCGATGGCGGCTCTGTTCATCTATGGCTCCCTAAACTACGAGCATAAGCGGCGTGTGGAGCTGACCGTCGACACACACGGCAAGGTGGACCACCCCGTGAAGGTGCTGGCCGTGAGCGACCTGCATCTGGGCTACCACAACCGCCGCGCCGACCTCGACCGCTGGGTGGCGATGCTCAACCGCGAGGGCGGCGACATGCTGCTCATGGCCGGCGACCTCGTCGACCGCTCGCTGCGCCCGTTGCTGCATGAGGAGATGGCCGAGGGTCTGCGAAAGCTGCAGATGCCCGTCTATGCCTGTCTGGGCAACCACGAATACTACGCCGACCATTACACTCCCGGCGAGGCGGAGCGCTTCTACCGCGACGCCAACATCACCCTGCTGCGCGACTCGGTGGCCAAAGTCGGCAACATCGCCGTCATCGGCCGCGACGACCGCACCAACCGCCACCGCAGGAGCGTCAATGCATTGGCGCATTTCCACACCGGCGCATTCACCATCCTCCTCGACCACCAGCCCTACCACCTGGAGAAGGCTGAGCGCGCAGGCATAGGGCTGCAGGTGAGCGGCCACACGCACCGCGGGCAGGTATGGCCGTTGTCGTGGATCACCGACGCAATGTACGAGTGCTCGTGGGGCACGTTGCAGAAAGGGGAGACCACCGTCTGCGTCACTTCCGGCCTCGGTATCTGGGGCGCCAAGTACCGCATCGGGACACAGTCGGAATACCTTGTAATCAATCTAATACCGTGAAGAATATGCATACAATGAAGATGGCTGCCGTTTTGGGGCTGGCTTTTTGCTTTGTCGCATGTGCGCCGAAAGGCGATGTCGTTCCGGCAGAACCCGACTATGGCGACAGCAGCCAGTGGTACGTTGCCGACCGCGATGCAGCTGTGGATGTGTTCTATATCGTCTCCACCGAGTGCGACGACTACACTTTGGGCGGCAAGCCCATGCATTATGCCGACACCCGCAACGACAGCATCCGTGAGCTGCTATACGGCGAGATGGTTGGTGTGGACCGCTTGTTGGCCGGTGAGCTCAACTACTACTCGCCCTACTACCGCCAGGTGACTATGGAGACCTACACCAGCGACAGCCTTGTCGACGCCCGTATGCCGCTGGCTTATGGCGATGTGCGCAAGGCTTTTGCCTATTATCTGGAGCACTATAACAATGGCAGGCCTTTTATCCTCGCTGGTTTCAGTCAAGGGGCTATGGCTGTTGTGGATCTGTTGAAGGACATGGACGACAGCACCTACAGCCGCTTGGTGGCAGCCTATGTCCTCGGCTATAAGGTCACAGACACCAATGCCCATATACGTCCGGCAAAGGACAGCGCCGACCTGGGTGTGACCGTCTGCTACAACTCGGTGCGCGACAACAGTTGTGCCATTCCATTCCTCAGCGCCGGCAATCTTATGGCCATCAATCCCGTCAACTGGCGCACCGATGCCACACCGGCAATGCTCATTGACCCGCGCTATGGCGACACTCTCACTGTAACGCTCGACACCACGAGCCTTCTGCTCCATATCGACGGCTACACGCGTAACGACTACATGCTGCCCCTCGTCGGTTGTGAGGGCAACTACCATTGTCTTGAGATATCGCTCTTCCGCGACTGCCTGCGGTGCAACATCGCTCTACGTGCCAGCCGGGCGTCAGCCCAGTAGCTTGGCGAGCTGCTTGTCTGTGGCTTGTGGCAGCAAAGTATGCAGGTGGGCGTAAAGGCGCGAATAGCTCTCATCCGGCGTGTGGTCGCACAGGCATGCGTCGTGTCCGAAGAGGCGCTCGGGTGTGTTCAGCAACGCCCAGCCCCAGCCGTAGCGGTTGCCGTGACGGTCGGTAGGGTAGACGAAGTCTTCTGTCACCACGCGGCAGGCCATCTGCAGGCGTGTGACATAGCCGTCGAAGCGGCTGCGCATTTTGGGGCCGTCGAAGCCGCAGGCCGTGCGCAACTCCCTTGTAATCATGCTGCCGTTGACGCGCAGCACCTCCAGGATGGCGCCTTCGACGCTCTCCACTTCGGGTTCCGGGTATTTGGCGCGCCGGTAGTTGCAGAGGTCGGGCCACCACTCCATGGTGACGAAGCCCGCCTTGCCGCCGAAGAACTTGCCGTAGGCGTAATGTCCTTCGGTGACCATAGGTCCCTTCCAGTCCCACAGCGGCCAGTCCCAGCCCTCGTCGGTCACCACGTAGCGGCACTCCGGCGCCACCAGTTCGTCGGCCGAGAAGCCTGGGATGCCGCTGTCCAGCAAAGGCACGAGGCCAATCTCGTCAATGGCCTCCATCAGTTCCGGACATGAGGTTATTCTCGTCTTTTTCATGCTGCAAAGATACAAACTTTATGTGATATTAAGGAAAAAATGCTATCTTTGCATGTCATTTTATATAATAACAATACTTATGAAACACTGTAAAAGAGCACTTTTGGCTATGTTGGCCATGTTTATGATGTATGCTGCATCGGCACAGAACATCACCTTCAGACAGGGTGACAATGGTAACAGCAAAGGCTACCAGCCCACATTGATACGCCTCGACAAGGCCGATTCCGAAGGCCGCTACTATTCCGTAGAGCCCGACCTCAACGCCTTCAGCAAGGTGAAAGGCATCATGGTGCGTGAGGTGGACATGGAATACAAGGAATACAAGTGTGTCAAGATAGAGAACACCAAGGGCTACGGCATCATGCACGCCCATCGCGACGGCATGCGCATGCATGTCATCGTCAGTGCTTTCGAGAAAAAGTCAGTCATCCTGCGTCATGTGTGTGTCAACCTCTCGACCTTCACCGTCGAGAGCGACAAGGCGATACTGAACCGTGAGATTGGCAAGCACGAGTTCTTCTACCACTGGGACGCCACCTCCGAGAACGGCCACTACGGTCTCGTCTATGCTGTGGCCAACGACAAGACCAACACTGCCGACGTGCAGGGCATGGTCTTCGACCGCTCCATGCAGACCGTGTGGGCTCACGGGCTCGACATAGGTGCCATATCTGAGATATTCGTCACCGACGACGGCCGCATAGCCACTTGCGGTTTCAGCAACGGTGACGACCAGAGCGACGGCGCCGCCCTCGTCTTCGGCATCGCCGATGGCCTCGGCACGAAGCAGGGCCACTACCCCTCGGTAGCCCAAGTGGGTGGTATGACGATTCTCAACGTCTTCGGCGACAAGGTGCTTGCCACCGCCCTCGAGACAGACAAGGGTACCGGATGGGCCGGCAACTTCCTTGTCGGCGCTGTGGTCACCACAGGCACGATATACACCGGTGTGACGGCTTACCTCTTCGACGTGTCGGCAGGCAAGATGGTCGGTACCGACCGTCACCCCTTCACCAAGGCCGACGCCCGCGTGTTCTATAACGCTTCGCTGATATCGGAGATAGCCTCACCGGATGTCAACTTCCTCTACCTCCGTGCCAAGGTGGCCACACCCACCGGCGGCGCCGCCCTCTATGGCCGCACATGGTTGGAGAAGACCGTCAACAGAGGTAACGGCATGACGACGGCTACATACTACTACAAAGGCATGATGCTCGTCAAGGCCGACTCCACAGGCCACATCGTATGGATGAAGCCCCTGATGCACGACAACGGCAACAACGGCGACTTCGGCGAGAACGCTGAGACCGACATGGTGGCCGAGGGCGACGACCTCTACGTCATCACCAACGAGTCGCCCAAGGACGGCGACACCTACGATCCCGAGAATGCTGTCCGCCGTGTCGTGATGGTGGTGCATGGCGCCATCTCAGCCTACCGCTTCGGTGCCGACGGCAGCGTGGCCAAGCGTAAGCTCGCCACCGACGGCATCAACATCATCAAGACCTCGCTGCGTCGTCAGTCTCCGGGCGTCTACACCTTTATCAGCGGCCAGCGCAAAGGCTGCGTGTCGGAAATCACTATCGGCAAATGAACAAGCAGAAAGTAATCCTGGTCACCGGCGGCAGTAGCGGCATCGGCTTCGAGGCTGCCCAGCGTCTGGCCCGCATGGGCCACAAGGTCTACGCCGCCGCACGGCGCACAGCCCTCATGGAACCCCTCGTCGCCGACGGCGTCACGCCGCTGGCCCTCGACGTCACCGACGACGCCTCGCGCCGCCAGTGCGTCGACACCATCCTCAAGGCTGAAGGCCGCATCGACGTCCTCGTCAACAACGCCGGCTACGGCTACTTCGGCGCCGTGGAGTGCGTGCCCCTCGAGGATGCCCGCCGCCAGCTGGAGGTCAACGTCTTCGGCCTCGCCGAGATGACGCGCCTCGTGCTTCCCGCCATGCGCAACCAGCACAGCGGCCGCATCGTCAACATCGCCTCCATCGCCGGCATCGCCGTTTTCCCCTTCGGCGGATGGTACAACGTCAGCAAGTACAGCGTCGAGGCCCTCAGCGACGCCCTGCGCATAGAGCTCAAGCCCTTCGGCATCGATGTGGCTATGATAGAGCCCGGCTGCATCAAGACCGACTGGGGCATCATCGCCGCCGACCACCTCGAGGAGTGTTCGCGCGGCACCGCCTATGAGGAGGCCGCCCTCCGCGAAGCCGCCGCCATGCGGTGGGCCTACAAGGGTAACCTCATCACCAAGCCCACACGCGTGGCCCAGGCCGTAGTGCGCGCCGCCACGTCGCGCTGTCCGCGCACTCGCTACCGCCTGGGCACCGCCTCCTTCAGCGTCACCGTGCTGCATGCTCTGCTCCCGGCCCGCTGGTGGGACGCCCTGGTGAGGATGATTATGTCAGTAAAGATTAAACAGTCATGATATTATTAGACGACAAAACCCCGTCGCTGATGGCTATGGCCGCAGCGCAGAAAGATGCAGGCACCGTGCCGCCACCACCGCAGGATGAGTTCGGCCAGACCCTCAAGGCCACCGACAGTATCTCGCAGGCCGTGAAAGACAGCCTCAGGAATATGGACATCACTGACCTCAAGGCCGTTGTTACCGGCGAGAACACCATTGTGAAAGACGGCCTCCATGCCCTCACCGAGCTCACCGTCCAGTTTGTGCCCAAGCTGCTGGCAGCCATCCTGGTGCTGTGGTTGGGCCTCAAGGTGGCCAACCTGCTGCGCAGAGCCATCATCAAGGCCCTCGACAAGCGCGATGCCGAGCCTTCGCTCAAGAGCTTCCTCGGCTCGCTTACCAATCTGCTGCTCAAAGCTATGGTCGTCTTCATGGCCATGGACATCATCGGCATCAAGGCCACCTCGTTCATAGCCCTCATCGGCGCCATGGGTCTGGCTATAGGCATGGCCCTGCAGGGCACCCTGCAGAACTTCGCCGGCGGCGTCATCATCCTGCTGCTCAAACCCTTCAAGGTCGACGACTACATCGAGTGCGGCCAGTACAAGGGCTACATCAAGGAGATACGCATCTTCCACACCATCATGCGCCCCTTCAACGGCCGTACCATCATCGTTCCCAACAGCGAGCTCGCCACCAAGAGTCTCATCAACCACACCAAGGAGCCGAAGATACGCCTCGACGTAGTGGCCTCCGTGGCCTACGGCACCGACCTCGCCAAGGCCAAGGCGGTGCTGTGGGAGGTCATCAAGGCCGAGCCACTGATCAGCTGGGAGCCCAAGAAGCCCAACGTGGCCGTCAGTAACCTCGGCGACAGCTCGGTGGACCTCACCCTCTGGCTGTGGGTCAAGGTGGAGGACTACTGGACCGTCTGGGAACACATCCGCGAGGACATCTACATAGCCTTCAACAACGCCGGTGTCGAGATACCCTTCCCGCAGGTCACCGTGCATAACGCCACCAAGGAAGCCCCCATCCACATGGAACCCCGCGTGCCGGAAAGCCACCTGCCTGTCACCGAGGACGAAGCCATGGGTGAGGGAGCATAAATGACCATGAATTGTCATAAAAAATTATTGAACATCCGTGGCCGTTTATGGACATTCGTGTAACCCAAATGTAACCTAAGAGAACGATGAAAAAGATACTGTTGCTATTCCTGTTACTCATGTCTTTGGCCCTCAACGCCCAGGTGCTGAGCGACAGCGCCACGGCCAGCGTGCTCACCTGCGGGGCAGGGGAGGACTTCTACACCTCCTTCGGCCACAGCGCCATACGCATCACCGACCCCGTCAAGGGGCTCGACCTCGTATACAACTACGGCACCTTCGATTTCGGCACGCCGCATTTCTACTGGAAGTTCATGCGCGGCCAGCTCGACTACCAGCTCAGCCGCACCTCCTACGCCGAATTCATTGACGAATATGAGTGGTACAGTCGCCCCGTCAGCGAGCAGCGCCTCACCTTCGAGTCGGGTCAGGTGCAGAACCTCTTCCTCCTGCTGGAGACCAACTACCTGCCCGAATATCGCCACTACCGCTACGACTTCCTGCGCGACAACTGCGCCACACGCGTGCGTGACATCGTCTACAGCGCCTGGGCACAGGACACCGTGCTGCAGCGTACCGCCGAGCCCCGGAGCTACCGCCAGCTGCTGGCTACATGCCTCAAGGACAGCATGGAATGGTGGCACCTTGGCATAGACTTGCTCTTCGGCCTGCCCACCGACCACCGCTGCACGGCCCCCGAGCGCATGTTCCTCCCAGCCGAGATGGAGGCCGAGCTGGCACAGTGCACCACCACGGGCATCTGGACGGCCCCGGCCATCGTCGAGCCCTCGCACGCCCTGCTCACCAAGGGACGCACACCGCTGAAAGCCAGCTTCCCGCCAGTGGTGGCCTTCGCTCTGCTGCTGGCCGTCATCGCGGTGCTGACAGTCTGCGCACATCGTTTCAGTTTCAAGCCTGTAGTCTTCAACGTCATCGACCGAGTGCTCTTCATCGTCGCGGGCCTCTGCGGTTTGTTCCTCTGCTTCATGTGGTTCGGCACCGACCATTGGTGCACCCAGTGGAACCTCAACATCCTGTGGCTCTCGCCGTTGCTCATTCTCATAGCCATACGCCTCGAACGCAGTCCCCGCTGGGCCCTCTGGCTGCAGGAGGCCATGTTCTTCGTCGCCGCCGTGTGGGTTGTCTGGTGCGGTCTCTCGGTGGCTATTATCCCGCTGATTATCATGCTGATGCTGCGCGTGGCCGTTTTGCTCTTCCATGCAAAGTGCTGATATACAGGTGTTCAACGTGACCGGTATGGAGCCTCTACGGACCCTCTTTGGCATTTCTTCAGTGAAAGGCCGTCGAAAGGCCGTAGGGGTGGCGTAGAGGGGCCGTAGGGGGTTCGAGGGGTTTTTACCTTGACTCAGGGTGGCAATCCCCTGTCGGGGGGATTTATTATAATTTTTATTTTTGTTGAATATTTTTTCGTATATTTGCAGTTTGATAAAATAGCATCGAGGAGTATGTTTGAGAACCTTAGTAGCAAGATTGAGAAAGCGTTGCATACCTTGCGCGGCAAGGGGAGCATCACCGATATTAACGTTGCGGAGACCGTCAAGGAGGTGCGCAAGGCGTTGCTGGACGCCGACGTGAGCTATCCGATAGCCAAGGAGTTTACCGACAGGGTGAAGGCTGAGGCCTTGGGGCGCAACGTTATCACGAGTATCGAGCCGGGCCAGCTGATGGTGAAGATAGTGCATGAGGAGCTGACGAAGCTGATGGGCTCGGAGAGCGTGGACATCGACGTCAAGGGTCAGCCGGCCGTGGTGTTGATAGCGGGCTTGCAGGGTTCGGGTAAGACGACATTCAGCGCCAAGCTGGCCAACATGCTGAAGACCAAGCGCGGCAGGAATGTGATGTTGGTGGCCGGCGACGTGTACCGTCCGGCGGCCATAAGCCAGCTGCAGACGCTGGGCGAGCAGATAGGTGTGCCGGTGTACGCGGAGCTGGGCAACGGCAATCCCGTGCAGATAGCCAAGAATGCCATCAGGGATGCCAAGCTGAAGGGTGTCAACGTGGTTATTGTGGATACGGCGGGCCGTCTGGCTGTCGACGAGCAGATGATGGACGAGATAGCGTCCCTGAAGCGTGAGCTGCAGCCGCAGGAGACCCTCTTCGTGGTCGACGCGATGACGGGTCAGGATGCCGTGAACACGGCCAAGGCCTTCAACGACAGGATAGACTTCGACGGCGTGGTGCTGACGAAGCTTGACGGCGACACGCGTGGCGGTGCGGCACTGACGATACGTTACACCGTGCAGAAGCCCATCAAGTTCGTCGGTGTGGGCGAAAAGATGGACGCCCTCGACGTGTTCCACCCCGACCGTATGGCCAACCGCATCCTGGGCATGGGCGACGTGGTGAGCCTGGTGGAGAGGGCCGAAGCGCAGTATGACGAGCAGGAAGCCCGCAAGATCTCCAAGAAGTTGATGCAGAATGAGTACAACTTCGAGGACTTTATGACACAGGTGGGGCAGATCAAGAAGATGGGGTCGATGAAGGACCTCATAGGCATGATTCCCGGCATGGACAAGCTGACCAAGAATGTGGAGATAAGCGACGACGCCTTCAAGCCGATAGAGGCGATGATAGGCAGCATGACGCCCTACGAGCGTCAGCATCCGTCGTGCCTGAACGGCAGCCGCAAGCAGCGCATAGCCGCTGGCAGCGGTCGCACGATACAGGAGCTCAACCGCTTCCTCAAGCAGTTCGAGGACACGCGCAAGATGATGAAGATGGTGAGCAAGAACGGCGGTCGGATGCCGATGAGGAGACGTTAAAATAATAAAACGGCGGATTATTCGAATTACACGATAGTTACGCAGTATAAATTTGAAACAAATTACTCGAATAGTGGTCGCATAATTAGAGTAATTCGCAAGAAACAGACAATAAAACATCAGGCGATAAATCCGTATAATTCGGATAATTCGCCGTTAAAACAGGAAGATATGATGCAGTTGTTGGATGGCAAGGCAATGGCCTTGCAAATCAAAGAAGAGATAGCCGGAGAGGTGCGCCAGCTGACCCAGCAGGGGCATCGTGCACCGCATCTGGCAGCAGTTATTGTGGGCGAGGACGGCGCCAGCATGACGTATGTGGCCAACAAGGAGAAGTCGAGCAAGGAGGTTGGCTTCACCTCGAGCGTCTACCGCATGAGCGAGAAGACCACCGAGGCGCAGCTGCTGGAGACGATAGAGTTCCTCAACAACGACCCCGACATCGACGGCTTCATCGTGCAGCTGCCGCTGCCCAAGCACATCAACGAGCAGAAAATCATCAACGCTATCTCGCCGGAGAAGGACGTCGACGGCTTCACGCCCATCAACATAGGCCGCATGGTGCTCGGCGAGGAGTGCTTCGTGCCCGCAACACCCATGGGCATTTGCACGCTGCTCAAGCGCTATGGAATTGAGACCGTCGGCAAGCACTGTGTGGTGCTGGGCCGCTCGAACATTGTGGGCACCCCTGCCGCCAACTTGTTGAGCCGTAAGGGGTTCGACTGCACGGTGACGATGTGCCACAGCAAGACGCAGAACCTCAAGGAGCTGTGCCTGCAGGCCGACATACTGGTTGTGGCCATCGGCAAGCCCGAGTTCGTCACTGCCGACATGGTGAAAGAAGGTGCTGTGCTGGTGGATGTGGGCATACACCGTGTGCCCGACGCCACGAAGAAGAACGGCTACCGCGTCATCGGAGACGTGAAGCACTCGGAGGTTGACGCCAAGTGCAGCTGGACGACCCCGGTGCCTGGCGGCGTGGGGCCGCTGACGATAGTGAGCCTGCTGGAGAACACGCTGAAGGCGTACAAACGCAGATAGACATAATAAGGGCCGCAACAGATGTTGCGGCCCTTATTGTATGGTGTGGATTAGTATTCCACGGGGTAGGTGACCACGGCGCGGAAGCGCATGGTGGGCAGGTCGTTACGGTTGGTGGAGTAGTAGCCGAGGTCGCAGAACATGAAGGTGATGCGACCTTTGGAGACATCGTAGCGGATGTTGACGCTCTGGGGCAGCCAGGTGCCGGCAATGACGGAGTCGACATCGGCGAAGGGTGCGTCGGGATAGTAGACGTAGGGCAGGGGCTGCTGGTATTCATTGCCGCCGGAGGTGAGAATGTAGTAGGCGTTGACGGTTCCCACAGAGAGGGCGTCGTTGTCGAGGGCGCTCCAGGCGAAGTCGCAGTAGTAGTTCATGTCTGAACGCTGCTCCCACATGTCGTTGGTGATGGTGAATGTAGCGGTGCGGGTGTTGACATCCTTGCTGCACGACGTGAGGAACAAGGGTGCGCAGAGGGCCGCCACAAGGGCAATGACGGAAAGTCTTAAGGTGTTCTTTTTCATTGTATGTGTGTTTTATTTGTTACTATTAACGCCTTGGGGGCTTGTTTATTGTTTCCGGATGCAAAATTACCACATCTTTTGCAATAATTTTCCGAAGGGGTAAAATATTTTTCCACAATAAACGTTATAGGACATGAAACAAAAAAGCGAAAACTGCGTTATAGCGATAAAAAAGAAGCTGTAAGCGGAGCTGTAAGTTTTAAGTGAAAGGCCTATGAGACAACTGAAGATTACCCATTCTATAACGAACCGCGACATCAAGTCGTTGGATAAATACTTGCAGGACATCTGCAGCGAGGAGTTGCTGACCCCCGAACAGGAGGTGCAGCTGGCGCAGCGCATCAAGCAGGGTGACCAGGCGGCGTTGGAGCGCTTGACGAAGGCCAACCTGAGGTTCGTGGTGTCTGTGGCCAAGCAGTACCAGAACCAAGGTCTAAGTCTGCCCGACCTCATCAACGAAGGCAATGTGGGATTGATCAAGGCCGCCAAGCGCTTCGACGAGACACGTGGCTTCAAGTTCATCAGCTATGCCGTGTGGTGGATTCGTCAGAGCATCCTGCAGGCCATCGCCGAGAACAGCCGCATTGTGCGCCTGCCGAGCAACCAGCTGGGAGCCCTCAACAAGCTGAAGAAAGAGATTAGCAAGCTGGAGCAGCAGCTGGAGCGTCCGCCATCGGAGGAGGAACTCGCCGAACTGCTCGACATACCGGAGGACAAGATCAAGGCAATACTGAATATCAGCGGCCGCCATGTGAGCATCGACGCGCCGTTGGCGAGCGACGAGGACGTGAACTTCGTCGACGTGCTGCCCAACGAGGATACGCCGCCTACGGACGACAAGCTGATGCAGGAGAGCCTCTCGCAGGAGATAGAACGATGCCTGTCAACGCTGACGGAGATTGAGCGTGAGGTCATCAGGATGTACTTCGGCATCGGTCAGCCGCACCCGCTGAGCCTGGACGAGATAGCCATGAAGTTCAACCTCACCCGCGAGCGTGTGCGCCAGATCAAGGAGAAAGGTATCAAGCGCCTGAAGACCAGCAGCAAGAGCAAGCACTTGAAGGCGTACCTGTAATGGTTGTTGTTGAGTAGTGGATATTATCCTGAAATATTTCCCGGAACTTACGGAGCGGCAGCGAGAACAGTTTGCCGCTCTGTTGCCTTTGTACGAAGAGTGGAACGCGCAGATCAATGTCATCTCGCGCAAGGACATGGAGCACTTCTACGAGCACCATGTGCTGCACTCGCTGGCCATCGCCAAAGCTATGCGTTTTGCGCCGATGAGCGAGGTGCTCGACGTGGGTACCGGCGGCGGTTTCCCCGGGGTGCCGTTGGCGGTGATGTTCCCCGACGCACGCTTCACTCTGATTGACTCGATAGGCAAGAAGATAAAGGTGGTGAGCGACATCGTTGAGCGTGTGGGGCTTACGAACACCAAGGCCATGCAGATACGTGCCGAGGAACTTGACGGCGAGTACGACTTCATCGTCTCGCGTGCCGTCACCACGCTGGGCGAGTTTGTGCCTTGGGTGAAGAAGAAGGTTTCCAAGACGCAGTACAACACGCTGCGCAACGGCATCCTCTACCTGAAGGGCGGCGACCTCACCAACGAGCTCTTCGCCTTCCGTCACAAAGTTAAGACCTGGGACATCAGCGACTGGTTCGAAGAGGAGTTCTTCGCGACCAAGAAGGTCATCTACTTGCCGTTGTGACGGTATACCTCATTTAGTGTCTTTATCGTTATCTTCACACCGCTTACGTCGGCCTTGGGGTCGGCGGGGATGAACTTTGTGGTTAGTTTCTCTCCGGAGCGGAGGTCGACGAAGTTGCGGCTGAAGTGGCCGTCGATGTGCGGGTCGGTGTCTATGTATATGTCGTAGAGGTCGCTCTCGGCCTTGAGGGTCACCACGAGGCTTCCGTCGCTCTGCCAAGCCTGACCGATGTTGTATTCAGGCTCCGGGTAGGTGCGGTCCTTGGGGTAGACGCCGTAGTATTGTTCCCATTTCCTTAGGTCGACGTTGTCGGCAAAGAGGGCTTGTGCGCGGTAGTGGAGGGCTTTCCAGTTGCCGTAGTAGTCGATGCTGCTCCACGAGGCCACCGGCCAGCAGTCGTTGAGCTGCCAGTAGAGTGTGCCCATGCAATGGGGTTGCTGCTTGATGTGCTGGAAGATGCCGTAGCCGGTGCCCCAAGCCTGCAGCAGCTGGGAGACATAGCAGAAGTCTTCCAGCGAGAGGCTGCGGCTGTCGAAGCCGTAGTACTGTCGCATGGCCTTGTCTATTATCTCGCGGCCTCGACCGTGCTTCTGGTGGCTGCGGAGGGTGGGGGAGTCGATGCTCAGCTGCTCCTCGGGGCAGAAGCGGCGGATGGTGGTGATGAGCGGGTAGCTCTGGAAGCCGTATTCACTCATGAAGCGGCCGGTCTTCTCGGCGTAGCGCTCGAAGGGCTCTTCGCCCCACCAGACGCCCCAGTAGTGGCTGTCGCCGTGAGTGACGCACTCGGGGTGCCCCCAGCCGTAGAGCGGCGAGGTGGTGATGTAGGGCCGCTGCAACGGGTCGTATTGCTTTACGGCTTGCGCCAGGATGCCGTTCTCGCCGAAGAGGGTGTCGATGCTGTGCTGCAGACGGGTGCGCTGCTCGGGCGTCCAGTTGTACACCCCCTGCCAGCCCCAGTCTTCCCAGCCGTTCTTCACCTCGTTGTTGCCGCACCACAGCACCACGCAAGGATGCCGAGCGATGCGGCTGACGTTCTGGCGGGCCTCCTCGCGGATGCTCTCCAGCATCTCGGGGTTGTCGGGATAGAGCATAGTGCTGAAGTCGAAGTCCTGCCACACCATGAGGCCCAGCGAGTCGCAGAGGTCGTAGAAGCAGTCGTGCTCGTAGATGCCTCCGCCCCACACGCGCAGCATGTTGAAGCCGGCCTCCTTGGCGGAGGTGAGCAAGTGGCGGTAGCGGGCGCGGTTCCCGGCGTCGTCCACAGGGAAGCTGTGCACCGGTATCCAGTTGGCCCCCTTGACGAAGATGGGCTTGCTGTCGCGGTAGAAGGTGAAACTCTGGCCGATGGAGTCCTTCTCCTGCCGGAGTTCTATTGTCCTTTCACTCCCTTTCACTCCCTTCTCACTCCCTTTCTCACTTTTGCTGGTGATATACACCGGTTTCCAGATGCCGCAAGTGGGCATCTTGGGGCCCCAATCCCAGCCCATCTGGTAGGGGGCGATGCGCCAGAAAGCGCGCCGGTCGGGTAGTGTGATGCCGTAACGGGCCTCAAGCAGAGAGTCCGACATCGGCACCCCGTCCATCATCATGGCGTTGGTGTCGACGGTCGCCGCCGGCAGGGGCCAGACGGTCAGCCGTATATTCATCGTATCGCCCGGAAAGTCATGCACAAACGGTACCTCGTAGCGCACAAACATGTTGTCAAAGTAGCCCACCAGCTCATCGTTGATTGTCAGCTCGGTCATGCCTGCCACTCCCTCGAACACAAGGTATTGCATCCGGTCTTTCGGCAGGTCTTTCTTAAGCACGCGCGTCGTGTATACCCACGCCCTCTCGCCGACCCACCGCACGGAGTCCTCGTTGGTGCCATAGTAGGGGTCCTCGATAATCCCGTTGGCCATCAGGTCGGTGTGTATGAATCCCGGCACGGTGGCGGGATACTTCTGCCCGTTGTATTCAAACTGCCAGTCGCTGAGCTCCATACGCTCTGCCTTCTGCGAGCATGCCACCAGCAGCAGCGGCAGGATAAAGACAAGCCATCTCTTCTTCATATAGAATGTATTTTTATATAATAACGCCGCCGTCGCCTTTTTATTGCCCCGCACTTAGCCCGTCCGACCACCCATCGAACGACGATACATCGACGATAGTATAACGATACATCAACGATAGTTATCGTTGAAATATCGTTGAAGTATCGTTGAAGTATCGTTGAAATGACGTGTTAAGTGCACAAAAATAAGCAGATAGGGGGGCTATCTGCTTGTGTTGTCGGTCGGAAGTGTGTGCTGCCGGCTGTGGCTCAATGGTTTAGCGGCGCCGATTATTTCGTTTTCCAGAAGGCGAAGACCACCGCCAGCAGGATGAAGACGAAGCTGACGAGGTGGTTCCAGCGGATGGGCTCGCTCTTGAAGACGGTGGCCACGATGACGGTGAAGACCGTCAGCGAGATGCATTCGGCCAGTATCTTTAGCTGCATCAGCGAGAAGGGGCCGCCGTTGATCTGGCTTCCTATGCGGTTGGCGGGTATCATGAACGAGTACTCGAAAAAGGCCACGCCCCACGACGTGAGGATGATGAGTATCAGCGGCCAGCTGGTGTTGATCTTCAGCTCGGTGAGCTTGAGGTTGCCGTACCAGGCGAAGGTCATGAAGATGTTGCTGACGATGAGCAGCAGGATGGTGATTAGTGCTTTTGGCATATCAGACGTATTAGCATTGCGAACGCTTGGTTGGTGCTGCGGTCGATGTTCTGCTGGCGACGATTGGCGCCGAACTGCAGCAGCTTGGCTTCGGTGCCGTTGGCATCGGCGACGGCAATCCACACCGTGCCCACGGGCTTCTCCTTGGTGCCGCCGTCGGGGCCGGCGACGCCGGTGGTGGCGATGGCCAGGTCGGTGCCGAGCCGCTGGCGCACACCTTCCGCCATCTCGCGGACGGTCGCCTCGCTCACGGCGCCGTGTGCCGCCAGCGTGCTGTGTTTCACGCCGAGGGCGCTTTCCTTCACCTCGTTGCTGTAGGCGACGATGCCGCCCTTGAAGTAGGCCGATGCGCCGGCTTGGGCGGTGAGCAGACGGGCTATGTTGCCGCCCGTGCAGCTCTCGGCGGTGGCCAGCGTGAGGCCGCGTTCGGTGAGGGTCTTGTGCACCAGCTCGTCCAGCGTCTCGCAGTCTTCGCCGACGATGTATTTGCCGGCAAGGTCGTAGAGCCCCTTGAGTATTGCGGGGTCGTAGCTGCCGTGAACGGTGAGGCGTAGCTTGGTGAGGCCCGCCACAGGCAGGTATGCCAGCTTGATGTTAGCGGGCAGCGACAGTTCCCACGGCTCGATGAGGTCGCTGAGGAAGCTCTCGCCGATGCCCTGCACGAGGATGTTCTTGGTTTGGATGACCTCTGTACGGAAGGTCTCCTGCAACTTAGGTATCACGCGATTGCGCATGAGCCACTCCATTTCGAAGGGCACTCCGGGCAGCGACACCAGCACCCGGCCCTCGTGGGGGAACCACATGCAGGGGGCGGTGCCGAGGTCGTTGTTGAGCACCTCGCAGCAGCGCGGCACCAAGGCCTGCGCGCGGTTGACGGGCGTGAGCTCGTAGCCGCGACTTTCGAAGATGCGCCTCACGTTGTCGAGCGCCATCGGGCTCTCCACCAACTCGCTGCCGAAGTAGTCGCACAGCAGTTTCTTGGTGATGTCGTCCTTGGTGGGGCCGAGGCCGCCGGTGACCAGCACGGCGTCGCTGGTGTGCATGGCCTCGTCGACGGCATCGCGGATGGCCTGCCGCTCATCGCCTACGACGAGGGTTTTGCGCACGTCCATGCCTGCTGCGGTGAGCATGCGGCTCATCGTCGAGGCGTTGGTGTTGACGACCTGCCCTATGAGTAGCTCGTCGCCGATATTGATGATGGTTATTTGCATGATTTTATCTTTCTGTCGTATTCAGCATAGGAGAACTCCAGGCCGCTTTTCTCATCGGTCATGCGCTCTGTCTCGCTGACCTTGGTGAACTCCGAGAGGTCTATCGTCGGGAAGAAGGTGTCGGCTTCGGGGAATTCCTCGTGCACCCACGTGATGTAGAGGCGTTGGGTGTAGGGCATCAGCATGTTGTAGATGCGGCCGCCGCCGATGATGAACACCTCGTCGTCGCTGTCGCGCAGCAGGTTGAAGAGTTCGTTGACGCTGCGAACCACCTCGGCGCCTTCGGGGGCGAAGTCCGCGCTCTGCGAGAAGACGATGTTGCGGCGACCGGCGAGCGGGCGTTTGGGCAGGCTCTCCCAGGTGCGGCGTCCCATGACGACGGGGTGCCCCATGGTGAGGGCTTTGAAGCGCTTGAGGTCGCCGCTGAGGTGCCAAGGCATGTCGCCGTTGAGGCCTATGGCGCGGTTCTCGGCTTGTGCCACTATGATGCTAAGCATGGGTTTCTTGTTTATGTCTATCATTGTTGGAATATCTTTGTTGCACGTTCATAGATGCCATTGCACCAGGCAAGGGCGAGGCCGTAGTTGCTCACCGGCACACCGGCTTCGAGGGCCGGCAGCAGGCGTGCCTTCACCTGCTGGGCGGTGATGACGCAGCCGCCGCATTGTATCACCAGGGCGTACGCTGTGAGGTCGGCAGGTAGTGGCGACTGACCTCCGATGACTTCGCATAGCAGTTCTTTGCCGGTAGCTTTGCGGAGGGCCGTCGGCAGCTTCACACGGCCGATGTCCTCGCAAGTGACGTTGTGTGTGCAGCTCTCGAGCAGCAGCACGCGGTCGCCGTCCTTGAGGTCGCCTATCTTGCGGGTGCCCTCAAGATACTTGGCGAACAGCCCTTTCTGTCGCGCCAGCACTACGCTGAACGAGGTTAGCGGCACCTCGTCGGGCACTATGGCGGCGACCTGCTTGAAGGCCTGGCTGTCGGTGACAACCAATGCCGGCGGCTCCTTGAGTGCCGAGAGCGTCGACGGCAGCTCTTCCGGCTGGCAGAAGAATGCTTGTGCGTGTATGTCCATCAGGTCGCGCAGCACTTGCACCTGCGGCAGTATCATGCGTCCCTCGGGAGCCGAGCTGTCGATGGGGGTGACGAGCACCACGGTGTCGCCCTGATGCACCACGTCGCCCAGCAGGCTCCGCCCGCGGTAAGCGCTCTCCGGCAGGGCCTCTTTTATCTGCGCTATCAGCGCATCCTTGTCGATGGGGGCTTTCTTTGTCAGCACCTTGAGCAGCGGTGTGCCGTGCTCCGTGCACCAACGTTCCACCATCTCCTCCGGCTCGCCGTAGCAGCCTTCGGTGTAGAGCAGCAGCGCCAAGTCCACTTCGGCCAGCGCCGCCATGCTCTTCTCCACGCGCATCTTGCCCAGCTCGCCCTCGTCGTCGATGCCGGCGGTGTCTATCAGCACCACAGGCCCTATGCCGCCAATCTCCATGCTCTTGCGTACGGGGTCGGTGGTGGTGCCGGCGGTGTCGCTGACGATGGCTATCTGCTGGCCGGTGAGGAAGTTCACCATAGTGCTCTTGCCTACGTTGCGGCGGCCGAAGAGGCCTATTCTCGGTTTCAGTTCGTTGCCTTTCATTGCCGAATCTCCTTATTTCAGTTCCACTACCGTGATGCCTTCGCCGCCGAGCTCAAGCTTCTCGGGGTGGAACGTGCGCACGTCGCGCGACGCCTGCAGCTCCTGACGGATTATCTGCATCAGTATGCCGTAGCCTTTGCCGTGCAGTATGCGCACCTCTTTCTCGCTGAGCAGCAGGGCGTCGTCGAGGAAGCGGTGCAGCATGTCGATGGCCTCCTCGGCGCGGTGGCCGCGCAGGTCGAGGGTGGGGTTGAAGCTCTTGCGCTTATCGTTCATGTCGTCGTAGATGCTGTGGCTGACGCTGACGGTGGCTTTCTGTGTGGGTATTTTCTGCTTGGCGGTGCCTTGCAGGCGGCTGAGCGGTATGGTCATGCGGATGCTGTTGCTCTCCACAACGGCCTTCTTGCCTTTGATCTCCACCACCTGACCGTAGGTCTCCTCGCCGTCGATGCGCACGATGGAACCCACGGTGACGGGTATCGCCTGTTCTACAGGGTTGTCCTTGGGCTTGTGCTGGCGGTGCTTCTCGTCGGCTTTCCTAATGTCCTTTGCCACCTGTTCGGTGGCTTCCATCAGCATGGCTCTGGCTGCCTGTGTGGCCTCTTTCTCGGCCTTGGCGCTCTTGATGTCGCTGATGGTACGCTCCACGGTGCGGTTGGCGTCGGTGAGTATCTGCTGCGCCTCGCGGCGTGCGCTACCTATGATCTCATGGCGGCGTGCCTGCAGGTTGTCGTTGAGGCGTTGGTATTTCTGCGTAACCTCGTTGAGGAAGTCGTCGGCCACGCGTAATTCCTCCTTCTGGCGTGCTATCTCACGCTTGTCTATCTCCAGTTGTTGCAGCTGGTGCTCAAAGTTCAGCTGCTCGCGCCCCACCTTCTCGCCGGCTTTGTCGAGCACCTCTTTCGGAAAGCCTATGCTCTCGGCTATTTCGAAGGCGAAACTTGAGCCGGGATGTCCCACGGCCAGACGGTATAGCGGTCGCATGGCATCGGTGTCGAAGAGCATGGCGCCGTTGACAACACCGGGCATGCGGTCGGCCAACAGCTTAAGGTCGGCGAAGTGGGTCGTAACCACCCCGAAGGCTCCTTTGCCGTAGAGCTCCTCAAGCACGGCTTCTGCTATGGCGCAGCCGCTCCGGGGCTCCGTGCCACCACCCAGCTCGTCGAGCAGGAAGAGGGTGTCTTCCCGGGCCTCGGCAAGCAGCGCCTTCATGTTCTGCAGGTGCGATGTATATGTGGAGAGGTCGTTGTCGATGCTCTGCTGGTCGCCGATGTCTATGAATATACTGCTGAATATGCCGCACTCCGACGTGGGTCTCAATGGTACAGGCATGCCGCATTGCAGCATGTATTGTATCAGTCCTACGGCTTTCAGGCACACCGATTTGCCGCCGGCATTAGGACCTGAGATAATCAGTATCCGCTGTTCTTCGCCAAGTGTGAGGCTGAATGGCACGACGCCGTCTTTCTTCTGCAGATACAGTATGGGGTGCCGTGCATCCATCCATTCTATACGGGGCTCGGTGTGCAGTATCGGCACGCTGGCATTGAGTTCCACCGCCACGCGAGCCTTGGCTCTCAGGAAGTCTATCCTTGCCAGAAAGCGGTAAGCCTCGTCGAGCTGTGGCAGCAGCGGACGCAGGCGGTCGCTGAAGGCTAACAGGATGCGCTGTATCTCATGGCGTTCGTCGAACTCCAGCTCACGCAGGTCGTTGCCAAGCTCCACAACCTCGCTGGGTTCCACAAAGGCCGTCTGGCGTGTGGCGCTCTCGTCCTGTATCAGGCCGCGTATCTTGCGGCGGTGTGTGGTAAGCAGCGGTATCACGGGGCGTCCGTCGCGTATCGTCACCTCGGCGTCCGATGGCGCCCAACCCTCGCGTTTGGCACGCGCCAGGGTGTTGTTGACCTGTGCGTCCACCTCCGCAGCCTTGCGGGCTTTGGTGCGCCGTATTTCGGCGAGGGTGGGGGAGGCGTTGTCGTACAGCTCCCCGTGGTCGTCGATGAGTTTGCCAAGCAGCGAGTTTATCACGTTGAGTTGCGAGCTTTTGCCGCCATATCCCAGTTCCACCTCTATGGCCTCGTTGCGTAAAGCCTCATACTGTATGTGATCCTCGGCGGTGAGGAAATAGTAGCATTCGCGTATTGTGCGCAGCGAGAGCTTAAGGTCAAAGAGGCTCTCCAGCGGTATCACAGTGTTGCCGACGCGCAGGTGTGTGAGTATTGGTGTGAGGTCTATGAAGTCCTGCTGGGGGAAGCCGCTCTCCATGAGCACTATCTGCCGCATCTCCTCCACAAGCTTAAGTTCATGGTACAACGGCTCATAGTCGGTCATGTAGTGCATCTCGTCGGCCATGCGGACGGCAAGGGTGTTGGTGCATTGTTCTGCCACCATCTGCCTTATGCGGTCAAACCCCAGTTTCTGTTCTATATTGCTCATTTAGTCAAAGTCAAGGTAAAAGGGCCAGCGCTTGCGGAAGGTGGTCAGTTTCTCTTTGTCAAGGGTGACGGTAATGGACTTTTCGCCCACGCATTCGGCTATTGGCAGCCCTTTGTAATCTATTGCCGCGCTGTTGCCGCTGTAGCTGCCGCCCACGCCGTCCATGCCGCAGCGATTGCACCCCACGGTGTAGCATAGGTTCTCTATGGCGCGGGCTTTCAATAGCGTTGTCCAAGCTTCGTGACGGCTACCTGGCCAGTTGGCGCACACCAGCAGCAGATCATACTTCATATTGTCGTTGCGCAGCCATTTGGGAAAGCGCAGGTCGTAGCACACGGCAGGCTTAATGCGCCATCCGCGCCATTCAAACACCTCGCGCCTTGTGCCGCGGGTTATCACGTCGGCCTCGCCGCTCACGCGGAAGGTATGCCCTTTGTCGTAGGTGCCGTAGTCACCGTCGGGAAACACCCAATGCATACGGTTGTAGCAGCGGCCGTTCTCGATGACAATCCACGTGCCCACAAACAACAGGTCGTGTTGTGCGGCCATGCGGCGTGCCCATTGCAGCGTCGGCCCTTCCGGTTCTTCGGCCAGGTCGGTCATCCCGTCGCCGAAGCCGGTGGTGAAGGTCTCGGGCACCACGAAGATGTCGCTTATCGGTGCCGCCGCCAGGGCAGCCTCTGCATGACGCCGGTTCTCTTCGGGCTCTTGCCACCGTATGTCTTGTTGATATAGCGTTATGACCATCGTCTGGCCTCCATCATGTCTTGTTGTATCTGTCTCTGCAGCTCCTCGCTGCTGTTGAAGCGCCTGATGTCGCGCAGCTTGTGCAGGAACTCCACCGTTGTGTGCTGTCCGTATAGGTCGCCGTCGAAGTCTATCAGGTGTACCTCCAGCAGCGCCTTGTCGATGCCGAAGGTCGGAGCCGCCCCGAGGTTGGCTATGCCTCTGGCCACCGGCCCCTGACCACTGGTCACTTTTACGACATACACGCCGAGGGCTGGCAGCATCTTGCGCGTCTGCGCAAGGTCTATGTTGGCTGTGGGGAAGCCCAGCGTGTGGCCCACGCCGCGCCCGTGCTGCACGTTGCCGTCGAGGCTGTAGTGGCGCCCCAGCAACACGGCGGTGTCCTCCACGCGTCCTTCCTGCAGCGTCTGTCTGATGCGGCTGGAGCTGATAGGTTCGCCGTCGACGGTGAACGGCATGCCGCGCTGCAGCGTGAAGCCCAGCTCCGCGGCCAGATCGGGCAACCGCCCGAAGTCGTCGTCGGCCTTGTTGCCGAAGCGGCTGTCGTAGCCCACCAGCAGGTTGCGCATCTTCAGCTGGCTGTACAGCATACGTGTCGTCTCGCAGGCAGTCATCCGTGCCACCTCCTGTGTGAATGGCAGCACGGCCACATACTTGGCACCGGCCTCGAACAACAGCCTCAGGTGCTCCTCGGGGTCGTCGAGCCAGTATTCGCTCTCGCGGCGGCCGAGCACAAAGGATGGGTGCGCCGTCAACGTGACCACCAACCTTGCACCGTCCATCTGCGACAGCAGCTGCTGGTGCCCGCGATGCACGCCGTCGAAGACGCCTATGGTGACGGATGTCTCTTCGGGTATCTGTTCTACTCTTCCTACTCTGCTATAAATCTCAAAACGCATGTCTCTATCTTCCCACGATTGTCAACCTCGGTGCTAGGTCTATAAACACCCCCACGGAATACTGCGAGGGGTCTTTCTTCTCAAAGTAGCGGTACCAGCGCCCTTCCACTTTCAGCTCACCGCATTCGATCTTCCATCTGTAGTTGGCGCCGATGCTCATCATACGGTTGTAGCGGAAATAGGTGATGCCGTCCACGTAGGCCACGTTGCTGAACAGCACGCTTCCCAGCAGCGGCACAAAGCCGTGGCCGTGCCAGTAGCCGGCGTCCATGCCGAGTTCACCACCCCACAACGCACACTTTCCGTTCACCACGGGATATAGGCCCCAGCCGCGCTTGTAGGGTATGTCGGGTGCGTTCTTCTGTGTGTAGCCCATGGCGTAGCATCCGCCCGTCAGCTCGAAGTTCTCGCCTCTCAGCTGCCCCATCAGGCCTATGGCACCGTTGAAGTGGTTCTGCACGGGCTTGTGCTCGGCGAGCCCCTGCCCGCCGACATGCTGTCCTATGACGTGCAGTGGCACCAGCAACCCCCACTTCCCGAAGCTCGTGGCCCATTGGCTGCTGACTCCCGCCGTGAAGCGTTCCTGACGGCTGCTGCGCTGCCATATATATTCGCGCCAGTCGACCCACACGTCGAGGTCGAAGTGCTTGGCGTCCATCATCATCTGCACGCCGGCTTCGGGGTCGGTGGCATACAGGCGTTCGGGGTTGTAGAGTGGCATGGGCAACTTATGTGGGCGCAGGTTGCCCATCACCACCCGCCATTCGGCACGCTCTCTCTTCCATGCCATCTCGGCCCTCACCCACGGCAGCACATGCGCCGCTGTGGCGGTGTCGCTCTCGCGTTGCCACACGTCGAGACTCTGTGCCGACGGGTAGTTGCGTGCTCCCCAGAAGTGCAGCCAGTGGGCGCCGGCCTCGAGGGTCACCAGCGGCGTCACGTGCCACTCCACCACCGGCCTCAGGTAGAAGCCCGGCAGGGTGTAGCCCTCGGCATGCAGGCCGAAGTATTCGTTGTCCTGGAAGAACTGGCTGGCATCGACCCTCAGCGCCAGACGGGCGCTATCCTGGGCCATTATGGTGTTGAAAAGCCCAATGGGTTGGATGGGAATCAAGCCCATCAAACCCATCAGACATATCAGACCCAACAGTTTCTCTTTCATTTATTTGCCCAGAGCATTGACGATGGCCTCCTCGATGGCGCTGCCGCGCAGGTCGCGGGCCAGGATGGTGCCGTCGGGGCCGATGAGTATAATCTGCGGTATGCCCTGCACGCCATAGGTGTCGGTGGCGGTGCGGGTGCTGTCGACCAGCTGGGGATAGGTGATGCCGAGTTCAGCCATCACCTTCTCATGGGCGGCCTTGCGGGCAGCGGCGTCGCCGCGCTCCCACACGTTGAGACCCACGATGACGAGGCCTTTCTTCTGGTATTTCTTCCACAGCGGCACCAGGTTGTCCTTGATCTCAGCCTTGCAAGGGCCGCACCACGAGGCGTAGAAGTCCACAAGGGCCAGCTTGCCGTCGATGAGGTCGCTCAGCTTGCCGTCGACCCCCTGTATGTCGGTGTAGTGTTTGCCTGCTGCGGTGGCCTCTACTGCAAGCTGTTGGGCAAGCCTCTTCTGCACAGCCTCGCTGTTGGCCACACGGGGCGAGGCCGCCTTTACGATGCTGTCGAGTTCGCTATAGGTGAACTCGTCAATCTGCACTATCTCCTCCATGGCTATGAGCGCGAGGATGTTGTCTTTGTTCTCGTTGTAGAGGCTCCAGTCGGCCTCGAGCATACGAGAGGTGGCCTCGGCGCCGAGGCTGTCGAGCACGTGCTCGGCTTCGGCACGGTCGGCCGCACTCGGGGCATTGTAGTAGTATGGGAAATACTCCTCCATGGTGGCCATGATGTCGTCTATGTTATGCTTCTGATTGTAGGCCTGAAGGTTGTCGTTGAGGGGCGTGCCGCCGATGTTCTTGCCGTCGGTCACGATGGTGCCGGGCTCCAGGATGATTCTGACCAGGAACGATGCTTCGGGGGTTTCGATGATGACATTCCGGGCTTCGTCGACGGTTCCTGTAAAGTAGAACTTGCCGTCGGCGACCACAGCGCTGTCGATAGGCGTATCGGGGTCGTTGTACAGGTCGCGCATGTATAGCGTCATGCCGTCGAGCTCGGTGCCTTCAACTGTGCCGTTGACTTCATAGTGGTTCTTGCTGCCGCAGCTGCCCATGAGGGCGGTAAGTGCCACGGCGAAAATGATTTGCATTGTCTTTTTCATGACCTTTTTATATTTGTTTTAAACTGCAAATATACGAAAAAAAGTTATACGGCTCAAAAATTATCCTTTCGTGGCTCTTTTTCCTGCCATTTTTTAATCGGTTTTTCCATGCAGTCGGTACGAAGCCGGTAGGATAGTTCTTCAGTACATCAACGATACTTCTTCAGTAGTTCTTCAGTGAAATACTGAAATACTACTGAAGAACTGCAGTACCGGCTCCGTAGGGGAGGAGTTGGAGTTAGGAGTTGGGAGTTTGGAGTTAGTGGGTTGTTTTTTTGATAGGGTGTTGTAGCCGTTTAGATGGGGTTTAGGACGGGTTTAGGTGGGGTTCGGGGCGGCGGAGGGGGCGGGTGGAGGTGTGGGACGAAGGCTTGACGGTGGGGTGTGGGTGGAAATTTTTTGTCGGGCCAAACGATTGTTAGATAGTGAGTAGGATGGTGCCGACGGAGGACGGCGTCAATATTTTTTGTTATACATTAAAAAAAAGTCGTATTTTTGCAAATTAATTGTCATCGCAAAGTTTGACGAAAATAAAAATATAAGCTATGTATACTGACACTTCAAAATTCATCGGTGAAGGACTGACTTACGACGACGTCCTTTTGGTCCCTGCCTACTCTGCTGTGCTGCCGCGCGAGGTTAGCGTAGCGTCGCGTTTCTCGAAGCGCATCACGTTGAACACCCCGTTGGTGAGTGCCGCTATGGACACTGTGACCGAGGCCGCTATGGCCATCGGTATGGCCCAGGAGGGCGGCATAGGCGTGCTGCACAAGAACATGAGCATTGAGCGCCAGGCCAACGAGGTGCGCAAGGTGAAGCGTGCCGAGAACGGCATGATAATAGACCCCGTGACGCTGAACAAGGAAGCCAAGGTGAAGGACGCCCTGCACCTGATGGAGGAGTACGGCATCGGCGGTATACCCATCGTCGACGAGAACCGCATGCTCATAGGTATGGTGACCAACCGCGACCTGCGCTTTGAGCGCGACATGGAGCGCCCGCTGAGCGAGATCATGATCACCAAGCTTATCACAACCCATGTGGGCACCACATTCGCCGAAGCTACCGACATACTGCAGCAGCACAAGATAGAGAAGCTGCCGGTGGTGAACGAGAAGGGCCAGTTCATGGGGCTGATCACTTACCGCGACATCATGAAGACCAAGGAGCGCCCCAACGCTTGCAAGGACGCCAACGGCCGCTTGCGTGTGGCTGCCGGCGTGGGCATTACGCCCGACATGATGGACCGTGTCGACGCCCTGGTGAAGGCCGGCGCCGATGCCATCGTCATCGATACCGCCCACGGCCACAGCATCCGTGTGGTCGAGGCCCTCAAGAAGGTCAAGGAGACCTACAAGGACATCGACGTCGTGGTTGGCAACATAGCCACCGGCGAGGCTGCCCTGATGCTTGCCGAAGCCGGCGCCGACGCCATCAAGGTGGGCATAGGACCGGGCAGCATCTGCTCCACGCGCATAGTGGCCGGCATCGGTGTGCCGCAGCTGACGGCTGTGTGCGAGGTGTGCGGTGCCCTGAAACAGAAAGGCTACGACGTGCCCGTCATCGCCGACGGCGGCATCCGCTACAGCGGCGACATCGTCAAGGCCCTTGCCGCTGGCGCCAGCAGCATCATGGTGGGCAGCCTGGTGGCCGGTGTCGACGAGGCTCCGGGCGAGACCATCATCTTCGAGGGCCGCAAGTTCAAGAGCTACCGCGGCATGGGCTCGCTGGAGGCCATGCAGAGCGGTTCCAAGGACCGCTACTTCCAGGACAAGGAGACCGACGCCAAGAAGTTGGTGCCGGAGGGCGTCGTGGGCCGCGTGCCCTACAAGGGAACCCTCAGCGAGGTGCTATACCAGATGGTCGGCGGCCTGAAGGCCGGCATGGGCTATACGGGCAGCGCCACCATCACCGACCTGCAGAAGGCCAAGTTTATACGCATCACCGCGGCCGGCCGCACCGAGAGCCATCCGCACGACATAGCCATCACCCGCGAGGCACCCAACTATTCGAGATAAGAGTTAAGAGTTAAGAGTTAAGAATTAAGAGATGAAGAAAGTATTGATGACGATAGCCGCCATGCTGCTGCTTGCCGGTGCCGGCGCGCAGACGTGGCCCCACAACCCTGTGGTGATGGAGGTGGGCGGACAGAAGATTGCCAAGGACGAGTTCATGAAGGACTTTATGAGCACCGTCGGCGAGCGTCTTGCCGCCAAGCCCGGTGTCACCGAGGCGGAGAAACGCCAGGCGCTGGACGAGTATGTGGACCTGTATGCCACTTTTCGCGCCAAGCTCAAGGACGCCTATTCGCTGGGGTTCGACACTATGCCCAACCTGCTCGAGGAGCTGAAGACCTACCGCGACGAGCTGGCGGCACCTTATCTGATTGACAGCGCCACCCTGGAGCGTATACTCCACGAGGCCTACGAGCGCAACCACTACTCGCTGCGCGCCGCCCATATACTCGTCATGCTGTCGCCCGATGCTACGCCCGAAGACAGCTTGAAAGCCTATAAACACATCATGGGCTTGCGCGACAGGATTATGGCCGGTGAGGACTTCTTTGCCGTGTCGTCGGAGGAGGTGCACCGCCTGCGGCCCGACGCCCCCCAGCGCCCCAACGAAGGCGACCTTGGCTACTTCACGGCCTTTGACATGGTATATCCCTTCGAGAACGCCGCCTATGCGCTGAAGGTTGGCGAGGTGAGCATGCCTGTGCGCACCCGCTTCGGATACCACATCATCAAGCTGCTCGACAAGGTGGAGATGTTCGGCAAGTGCGACCTGGCACACATCTGGATGATAAGTCAGGACAGCACGATGCGCAAGTATGAGATTGACGACTGCTACCGCCGCCTGATGGAAGGTCAGGACTTCACCATCGTGGCCCACCAGAGCGACGACCGCACCACCCGCGACAACGGCGGCTTGATGCCCAACGCCACCCTGAGCAACCTCCCCCCGGAGTATGTCGACGTGGCCCAGTACCTCAAGGACGGTGAAATATCGAAGCCGTTCTTTACCCAGTATGGCTGGCACATCATCAAGATGGTGCGCCGTGACACGTTGCCCCCCTACGAGAGCATGGTGCCCTACTACAAGCAGAAGATGACCCGCGACCAGCGCGGTGAGGAGAGTCGCAAGGCTTTCACCCGCAGCTGCATGAAGCGCTACGGTATACAGGACCTCACCCAGACGCCTGTGCCGCAGCCCAAAGGCAAGAAACGCAAGAAGAAGGAGCCCGTGAAGATGCAGGCATCGCTGCAGCAGCTCTACGACATAGTGCCCGTTGAGGCCACACGCAACCAGTGGAAGTACAACGACAGCATGGTGACCGACATACACACCATCCTCACCTTGCCCGGAAAGAACTACACGACGCTCGACCTGGCGCGCTACATCGCCACCCACCAGCGTGGCGGCCGTCCGCTGAAGTCTGAGTATTTCGTCAACATGAAATATAGCGACTTCATCGACAGCGTGGTGATGATTTTTGTCGATAGCAGGCTTGAGAAGGACAACCCCGAGCTGGCCGCTGTGGTTGACGAATACCGTCGTGGATTGATGATATTCAACTACAACAACGCCATGGTGTGGAGCAAAGCTCTGCACGACACCGTGGGTTTCGCCGACTTCTACGCCCGCGAGAGCAGCACCAAGCGCCTGGACAACCCCGAAGACTCCGTATACTTCTGGAAGACACGCGCCAGAGTGGTGACCGTCAATGTGGTCGACAGCGCCTGTATCGCTCCCGCCAAGGCCGCCAGAATTCTCAAGAAAGCCCTCAAGAAAAGCAAGGGGAGCCTTGAGATGAAGGACATGCTCACCGATGCCTTGAGCAAGAAATGCACAGCCACACGCCCCGTGAGCGTCGCCCCCGACCTCGTGGAGATGGGCCGCCAGAATCTGCTCTCGGCCGGCCAGTGGCAGAAAGGCGTCTATATGTCGCCCAAGACCAAAGGCTACAGAGCCGTTGTCGTCGAAGAGGTGCTGCCGCCGATGCTCAAAGGCCAGATGGAAGCTCGCGGATACTACATGAACGGCTTCCAGAACGAGGTGGAACGTAAGCACAACGACATGCTGCACAAGAAATACAACGTGAAGATAAACTACGATGTTGTCAAACAGATCAACTATTAGCCTGCTGCTTGTCCTGCTGCTCTCCCTCACGGCATGCAAGAACGCCGAAGAGGAGTCGCCGCTGGTGGCAAGGGTCTATGAGCATGAACTGCACATGGACGACCTGGTCGGCCTTGTGGGAGAAGGAGTGAGCGGAGAGGACAGCGCGGCTATCGTTGACAACTATGTCGACCAATGGGTGCGGCAGACGGTCATGCTGTCGAAGGCTGAGAAGAATGTCAAGGACGACTTCAGCCGCCAGATGAACGAATACCGCAACAGCCTTCTCATCTACGCCTACGAGCGCCAGATAGTGGAGCAACTGCTGGATACCGTCGTCACCGACGCCCAGATGGAAGAATACTACGAGAGTCATGGAAGCCAGTTCCTGCTGAAGAGCAGCATTGTGAAGGCCGTCTACGTGTCGGCCCCCAAGAACAACAAAGCCGACGGCAAACTGAAAGCCCTTGTATGCAAGCAGTCGTTTCGCGACGAGGACATCGTTGAGATGCAGTCGCTGGCCACGAAAGTGGATGGGCAGGGCAACTACGACGGCGACACATGGATGCCCTTCTATAGCCTCCAGAGTGTCGTGCCTCTGACCACCTACAACGAAGGCCTCTACCTCAAGCAGAACCGCTCCATAGTGCTCGCCGACGACTCCCTGCGCTGGTACGTGAGAATACTCGACTACAAGGTTACCGACGAAGTGTCGCCATTTGAGCTGCAGCGCGACAACATACGTGCCATCATCCTCAACCACCGCAAGCTGGAGATACTCGACAAACTGCAGGCCGACCTCGTGGGTGAAGCCGAGAAGGGTGGCCATGTGGAACGCATAAAGAACAGTTAATACCTCATACCGAATAACAGACATCATGAAAAAAACACTAATCATAGCTGCCATCTCGCTATTTGCCGCCTACCATCTGCCCACAGCCGCCGTCGCCCAGGACGACATCGTCGACGGGGTCGCCGCCGTCGTGGGACGCAACATCATCAAGTACTCCGACGTCGAGCGCTCCTATGCTCAGATACGCCTCAAACAAGGTGCCGCCGACGCCTTCAACAACCGTTGCGCTGTTCTCGAGAACCTCATCCTTAGCCAGCTCCTGGTGCACAAGGGCGAGGTGGATAGCGTAGAGGTCACCGACGACGAGATAAACCAGTATGTAGAATACTACCTCAAGAACGACATGCGCAACTACGGCACCCGCGAAGCCCTGCATGAAGCTACAGGCTTCACCTATGAAGAACTCAAGGAGCAGTACCAGCGCATGATACACAACAACCTCCTCGCCCGTCGTGTCGAGTATCAGCTCACCGAAGACGTCACCGTCACTCCCCGTCAGGTGGCCGACTTCTTCAGTACTCTCCCTGCCGACAGCCTCCCTATGATGCCTGAACGTTATGAACTCTCCGAGATAGTCATTGAGCCGAAGATATCAGAGGCCGAGCGTGACCGTGTGCGCACCCAGCTCGCCGAGCTTCGCGAACGCATCATCAAAGGCGAGAAGTTCTCAATGCTCGCCACCCTCTACTCGCAAGACCCCGGATCTGCCAAGAAAGGCGGCGAACTTGGCTTCTTCTCGCGTGGCGACATGGTTAGCGACTTCGAGTCTGCCGCCTTTGCCCTCAAGCCCGGCGAGGTGTCGCCCATCGTCGAGACCCAGTATGGCTTCCACATCATACAGCTCATTGAGCGGCGTGGCAACACCGTCAACGCACGCCATATCCTCCTCGTGCCACAGGTGTCGCCCGAAGACCTTCTCGCCGCACGTATGAGGCTCGACAGCATTGCCACCGAGATACGTGCCGGCCACATCTCCTTTGAGGAAGCCGCCCGCACCTATAGTACCGCCACCAACGCGCCTGCCGGCGGTGTCGCTGTCAACCCCGCCGACGGCACCTCACGCTTCGACAAAGCAGCCATCGACCAGAGTTACTACAACGTCGGTGTACAGGGAATGGACGAAGGCTCCGTCAGCAACGCCACAGCTTTCAAGACTGACAAGAGCCGCGATGCCTACCGCATCGTCCGCCTCAACAAGAAATACCCTGCCCATACAGCCAACCTCACCGACGACTACGACAACATACAGAACGCCGCCCTCGCCGACGCCAAGCAGAAGAAGCTGCAGCGGTGGGCTAAACGCTACATGCAGACCATCTATATCCGCCTCTCCGACCAGTACAAAGACTGTGTCTTCCACAACCTTCAATAAAAATAACTGTCTCATGTCTGATAAAGAACAACTAGACCTCCTCGTCAAGCGCTATGCCGACCTGCGCGCCGATATAGCCAAAGTCATTGTAGGCCAGACCGACGCCGTTGACAGTCTACTCCTCACACTCTTCTCTGGCGGTCACTGCCTCCTCCTCGGTGTGCCGGGCCTGGCCAAAACACTTATGGTCAGTACCCTCGCCCGCACCCTTGGCCTTTCCTTCAATCGCATACAGTTCACTCCCGACCTTATGCCGTCCGACATCACCGGCAGCGAGATCCTCGACCAGAACCGCCAGCTGCAGTTCCTCCGCGGACCTCTCTTTGCAGGCATTGTTCTCGCCGACGAAATCAATCGCACTCCGCCCAAGACACAGGCTGCACTCCTCGAAGCCATGCAGGAGCACTCCGTTACAGTCTCCGGCACCACCTACCAACTCCCGGCGCCCTTCTTCGTCCTCGCCACACAAAACCCCATCGAGCAGGAAGGCACCTATCCACTCCCTGAGGCACAGCTCGACCGCTTCATGTTCAACGTCCGCCTCGACTACCCCTCCTTCGATGAGGAGGTGCAGATAGTCAAGCAGACCACCGCTCATCAGGTTCCACAGGTACAGCAGGTGCTTGACGCCCTGCAGATACTCGACATGCAGCAGGCCATCCGCCGCATGCCAGTCGCCGACAACGTCGTCCGCCATGCCGTCAGCCTTGTCGCAGCCACGCGTCCCACTCATGATTCAGAAACCAACACTCAAAAATATATATCCTACGGCGCAGGTCCGCGTGCCTCCCAGTACCTTATCCTCGGTGCCAAGAGCCACGCCGCCATCCATGGCAAATACTCGCCCGACAACGAAGACGTTAACGCCGTGGCCCTCGCCACCCTCCGTCACCGCATCGTCCTCAGCTATTATGCTCAGGCCGAAAATATTACCGCAGACGACATCATAAAAAACATTATAAACGCCCAAAATTGACAGCCTCATGAAAAAGACATTATTACTTGCAGCGCTAATCTCAATTATCTTTCAGTTCTCAACCACTATTGCCCAGACCGGCGAACAGCAACTCAACAACCAGTACCGCGACGCAATCCGCGAATACCTTCAGCAGGACATCGCCAACCGTCAGCGCACCATGCAACGCCGCGCAGAGCAGATGCTCATAGCTCTTCCCAACCAGCAGAAACTCTACGACGAGACATACATCTCCATACGCACGGCCCTTGTCGACGGCACCTCTCAGGACGGCACCCCCGAGCTCAACTATGTCTTCGACATATCCTACAACTGCCGTCACCTCGAAGGCTACACCGACGACTACCCCCTCGGAGTCTTCAACTACGACTCCTCCAACTCTGCACGTGCCATCTGTAACCTCACCAAGACCTTCGTCGAAGACATCCTCGACGACATCTTCCGACCCTCCAAGCGCGTCTCGGTCAAGATATTCTCTACCACTGACGGCGTCGAGCTCTCTCGCACGATACCCTACGACGGCTCCTATGGCAACTTCCGCTACATGCCCGTAACCTTCAACAACGAGCAACTCCGCATCTCCGTCGACACCACGGGTATCACCAACAACTGCCAGCTTGCCTACATCCGCGCACAGTCCGTACGCCACTTCCTCCAGAACAACGTCCGCAATCTCTCGCGCACCGTCAACGACTACTCGTACGTTACCCGCTCCTATGCCGACACCGGAGCCTTCTACCGCCGCTCATCAATCGAACTCACCGTCCACGACGCTTTCCGCGAGACCATCGACCTCATGATCGCCGACAAAATACAGGACGATTACGTAGACTTCAACATACCGCAGAGCTCCACCACCTACGACAACGCCTACGTCCTCATCGTTGCCAACGAAGACTACGACCACACATTCCTCCCCTCCGTTCCCTACGCCTCCAACGACGGCGAGATACTGCGTCAGTATTTCGTCCGCGCACTCGGCGTGCCTGAACGCCAGGTCAAGGTCCTCAACAACGCCTCCCGTGCCGAAATCCTCCAGGACGGCATCCACTGGCTCACCGACCTCTCGCAGGCCGTAGCAAAACACCAAGGTGAAGAGACCCAGCCGCAGGCCGACATCTTTGTCTATTTCGCCGGTCACGGCTATACCGACCTCTCCGGCAACACATACCTCATACCCAACCACCTCAACCTCGACGGCATCAAAGCCCTCGGCGGCAAACGCTCATGCTGCAAGAAAAAGAAGGACCTCGGCCACCCCAATAACTACGACATAACACTTTCGCGCAAAGACGACTCCCGCTTCGCCGCACAGTGTCTCTCGCTCGACTCGCTGTGTGCCATGCTCAAAGGCAGCGGCAAACGCGAAGTATACCCTGTCAGCCGACTCACAGTCATCGTCGATGCCTCCTTCGACGGTCATCAGCGCAACGGCGCCAACATGCTACGCGCCGACCGCCCCGTCGTCAAAGACGCCAAAGCCAAGAAGGCCAAACGCAAAGCCAACAAGAACTCAGACGCCATAGTCCTCCTCGCCGCAGCCCCCGACAAGACAGCCTTTGCCTTCGATGCACAGCACCACGGCTTCCTCACCTACTTCCTCCTCAAGGAAATCAAGAGCCTCGCCTCGACATCCAACTTCGACACCTACACCTACCAGGACATCTACGAAGCTGTCGAGCGCAAACTCAACAAAGAATCAGCCCTCCAGAACCGCTGGCAGGAAATCACCGGCTATGTCGATGGCAAGTACGCCGAATCCTGGCGACTCCTCCACATCAGGTAGCACCAACTTACACCAGATAAGTGAATAAAACAGCAGGGCCTGCTTAAAAGCAGGCCCTGTTGTCGTATTATTAACCAGTTCTATTAGTTGCGGGCAAAGTTGAGGGTGAGGGTGACGGGGGTGCCGTCCTCGGGACGGAACATCGGGAGGTTGAAGGTGATGACGTCGGTGGCATCGTCGTAGGTGAACTGCAGCTCGGCAGCGGTCTCTTCGCCTTCCTCGTCCTCGGCCACGCCATCAAGATAGCCGGTGTGGCTGGCGCCGTCGTAGGTATAGGTGTAGGAGACACCGTAGATCTGAGTCATCTCGCCTTCACCAGCGAAAGCCATGACGTTGTCGGGGAAGGTGAAGTGGGCATATTGGCCATCGAAGTTCAGGTCGAAGCTCATGGTGTCGTTCTCTATGCCGCTCATGCAGGTGGTGTCGATGCCAAGGTTGCTGAGGAACTCGGTGTAGGTCACGGTGCAGGTCCAGTCGGTGTTGTGTAGGTCAGAGGTGGTCTGCACCTTGGCGGCATTGTTGCCACTGTTGACGGGCGTTACGTTGGCGCCATTGTTGACGATGTCTTCCTTCTGGCAGGCGGTCAGGCTGAGCATAGCGGCAGCAGCGATGATGATGATGTTTTTTTTCATTGTTGTTTGTGTGTTTTTGTTTTTGATATTGTTTGTTTGTCGTTTTCTGAAGTTGTCTTCGCCTATAAGAACGTGGCTGGAAAGCCAAAAACTACAGAAGGGTGTGTTTTTTTCCAATAAGTCATATACGCTCGAGTACCAACTGGCTGTTTCCATTGGAGATAACCAGTGTTGAGGCACTGAGCCAGTGTATCAGCCAGCAGCCGCTGTCGGCAGGGAGCAGCGGGCAGCACAGCGTTCCGTCGGCGCCGAGGCTCCATGTGTCGCTCGCCGTCGGCGTGGAGCCGTCGGCTGCCGTCAGCGTCGCCGTGCCGTCGTCGGCCAAGGTGTATACCTCGCCGGTGGCCGTGCGCCAGCTGCCCGCGACAAACTCGGCGCGGTTCTCGCTGATGTCGAGCACCAGGTATTCGTCACCGTCGAGGTCATGGCACACGTCGAGGGTACCGCAGAGCGTCATCTCCATGCCGTCGTCGTCGGCCATGCCGCCGCACACCAGTATGTAGCCGTTCTTCTTGAGTATCAATGCCGTGCTGTCGGCAGTCACCAGCGCCGGCACCTGTGTGCCGTCGGTCATGGGGTCGCCTGTCGCGGGCATCGTCACGCAGACGATGTGGCCCGAATAGCAGTCCACGAGGTCATGCCGGTTGGCCGAGGTCTCGCGGGCCTCGCCGTGCCAGCGGCCTGTGTTGTCGTCGTAGGTGACGGTCACCGTGAGCCCCTCTTTCTCCATCTGCTTCATCCATGCCTTTATCTCATCACGGTCCTCGGTGGTAATCTGGCGGTTCTCCTTGGCGGTGCCTGTGGCCTTCGCGTGCGCGCCCATATTATAGAAGGTGACGGTGTTGCCCTCGGCGGCCATCGAGCACAGGCGGTCGAGCATCGCATCCCATTCGCCTTCGGTCTTCAGTGTGGCCATACCCTCGCTGTGGCCGGCGGCGTACACAATGGTGCGCCCCGTCTGCACCTCGGCAGCGGCGGGCGCCGGGGTTGTCTCTTCGTGTTTGGTGCATGCCGTCAGGGCAAGCATGGCGGCCAGCAGTATTGTCAGTGATGTCTTAGTTTTCATGGCTTTGTTGTTCGTTAATCATTTTGTTGAGCTGGTAGTCTACCAATGCGTCGTATTGCTGCTCGTCGTCGAGGCTGTAGATGCCTATGGCCTGGCGGTCGTGCGAGGCTATGACGCGCAGCAGCGGCTGCCCGTCCCATTTCACGCGTGTGGCGGGCTCTTCTGGCGATGCCAGCCAGCTGGTGACACCGGCGCTGTCGTCTATGGCGAACGCAGCCTTCATGCTCTGCCACGCCGTCTCGCTCTCGGCCTGCAGCAGCACCACGTCGACCCTCACCGAGTCGCTTAGCTGGAAGCCGCACACCTGTGCCACGCTGGTCTCGGGCAGCGCGGCATAGCGCTGGTAGAGGGCGCTCTCGGCCGGGGCCTCGCCGCAGTGCGAGCAGCCGACGGCCAAGGCCAGCGGCAGCAGCATCAATAGTATCAGTCGTTTCATGTTCGTAATCGCTTTAGTTCATCAGCAGTTCGTCGGCCAGATCCACCCATTGCTGGTCCTGTATGTCGGCTCGGTTGCTGTACACCTTGTTGAAGTTGCCTGTCGTCGAGGGTGCCAGTGCTATCGGTGCGGCCACCGCCAGCACCACGGCCACGCCGGCCACCATACTTAGGGTGCGGCGCGTCTTGCGCCGCCAGGCGGGGTACTCCGCCGCCAGCCTCGCTGCGTGGCTTCCGGCTTCTGCCTTCTCCCACAGTGTTTCAAAGTCTCTGTCGTTCATCATATCCATTCCTTTCTTATCTTTTCTTTTATCCTTACCAGTCTCACACTCACGTTCTTCTCCGTCATCCCCAACTGTTGCCCTATCTCCTCGTAGCTGTAGCCTTCGAGCTGCAGGCGCACTATCGAGCGGTCGGGCTCTGGCAGCAGCGCTATGCGCTCGTGCAGCTGGTCCACCAGCGTGCGGTCCTCGGCGGGGCTGTCGTGCCCTTCGGGCAGCGCCTCAGTCTCCTCGGTGCGCCGCAGGGCGTCGATGACGGCGTTGCGGGCTATCTTCCACGTCAGCGCCGCCTGCTGCACGCCGCCCAGTGTCAGCAGCCGCTCGCGGTTGCGCCAGAGGGCTATGACGGCCTCCTGCACAAGGTCATCCCTCTCCAACCCCCTGTGCCTGAAATGGCTGCAGAGGCTGAAAAGCAGTCCGCGGTATTGGTGGAGCAGCGCGTCGAATGGGTCCCCTGGTCTCACATTACTATAAACGAAAAAAATACCCCAAAAACTACACCCGCGCAAAAAAAAGGATTTATATACCTGGTGACAGCAAAAAGCCGCATTCCTGCAGCCATTATGGGGAAAAGGTGCAAAACCACCTCCCGTGCCCGCAGGATAAGGAGCAGTGCTTATGGGAGCAGCTTGGCCAGCATGGCCTCTATTTCGACAAGTCCGTCACGGACTATAATCTCCCCGCTTTCACAATCTATCAGGAGCGTCTTCGGGATACCGGAAAGGGCATAGTCATGCCAAGCTTTGCTTTTTTTCCTACCGCCGCTGCCATCGCACACGTTGACCCAGGTGAGATTGTTTTTCGCAACATAGTCCTTCCATCTATCGAATTGGGCGTCCACGGAGATTCCGTATACTTCCAAGCCCTTATCGTGATAGGTGGCGTAAATCTCCTTCAGACGGGGCATGGCCTCCAGGCAGCCCGAGCACCATGTGGCCCAGAAATCGACGATGACATAGCGGTTGGCAGCATTCTTGACCACAGCCCCCAGACTTATACTGTCGCCGTTCACGTCGGGATAATTCATGTCAATGTACAAGGGGACGATGTCGCTGCCTTCCGTCCGAGGTTCGGTCTTCATGCGCTGCGCCAATTCTGCCCTTAGTCCTGCCACATACTCCAATCCGGCCAGTTCGGGCGAGAGGCGGTCCAGAATATCAAGTGCCTGAACCGACGACTTGCACCAGGAGTTGATTGTGGCCAATGCCAACGCACCGGTTTGTTCTGCACCCATCACCTCGGCCCTTAGGGCATCGGCCGAATCTTTGTCGCCCCGCAAATCATATTCCATGACTCTCCGTCTGATATTGTTCGAGACCGTACCCGTCGCCCCCGTCTCCATATCCGCTATGTCGTCGGCATCCACCTCCACCAAGATTATTCCCGGCTCAAGGATAAAGTCCTTCAGCTGCAGCCAGTCTTTTTGGGTATAAAGAAACACATGGGTGGGGGCTGACACAGTTGGGTGAATCTCGAAGGTGCCGTCTTTGACTACTCCTTTGCCGACAACAACAAAATCGTCAAACCCGTCTAGCAATTCGAGTTTTGTACCGTTGGGAAGGCCTTTTATAGTCCCCTTTACTATGCAATAATCCGATTGATTCTGATTTGACTTACATCCGCCGAGACCCAGCATCAGCAGTACCATCATGGAAATTAATGATTTCGTTTTCATTTAAACTTTGTCTGTTTGTATTGTTGATTATGCAAAAATACACAATGTTTTTAAAGTGACCAAATGGATGAAGGAGATTGTTTTAAAAATGGAACTGTATACCTGTTGACAGACTGACAACAGGTATATGGTTCCCTAAAAAAAATGTATGGTCCCGGTATGGAACCGGTACAGACCCGGTACAGCATTTCTTCAGTAGTTCTTCAGTGCATCACTGAAGAACTACTGAAAAAATACTGAAGAACGGCCGAAGGAACTCCGTAGGGGATGCATTGCGGTTTGGATTTTTTTTTGTATCTTTGCAGCATGAAAACACGAGAAGTAATAGAGTGGCTTGATGCTACTTTCAAGCCTGAGTATCAAGAGGATTACGACAACAGCGGGTTCCTGCTGGGCGACTCGCGGAGCGACTATCGCAGCGCTTTGGTAGCGTTGGACCTCACGCCGGCGGTGGTCGACGAGGCTGTGCGGACGGGTGCGAGCCTCATCGTGACGCACCATCCGTTCATATTCACGGGTGTGAAGCGGATGACCGACGGCAGCGCCACGGGGCGCATGGTGATGACGCTGGCGAAGAACGACATAGCGGTCTATGCGGCGCATACCAACCTCGACAACCTGCCGTGGGGCGTCAGCGGAGTGCTGGCCGCGAAGCTGGGGTTGAAGGGATGCAAGGTGCTGAGTGCCAAGAGCGACGCTGAGGGCGGTGCCGACGGTGCCGTGGGGGCCGGCATGGTGGGCATGCTTGAGGAACCGATGCCCCTGGAGGCCTTCCTCAAGAGGGTCAAGGAGGTGACGGGCATTCCCTTCGTCCGTGTAGCCCCACTGGCCACTGACCACTGGCCGCAGGCCACTGTGCAGCGTGTGGCGTTGTGCGGCGGTAGCGGGGCCGAGTTCATAGGCGACGCCATGAGGGCTGGGGCCGACATCTACCTGACGGCCGACCTGAAATACCACGACTTCCAGCGCACCGACGGACGCATGGTGTTGGCCGACATAGGACACTACGAGAGCGAGCAGTTTGCAAAAGAAATAATTTTCCGTGCAATATCGGAAAAATTTAGTAATTTTGCATGTCGAATTTCTGACGTGCAGCAGGGCATTGTCAGCTATATTTGAGTGTAAAACAATAATATATATAATAAAGATGGCAAAGAAAGTCAGCACCAAAAAAGCCGAAACAGAAGTCCAGGAAGCCCCCGTCATACTGCGTCCGGACGCCGACTTGGCAGTGGAGAAGCGCCTTGTGGCACTCCATACACTCCAGATTGTAGACAGTGAGATTGACAAGATCCAGATTATCCGTGGCGAGCTGCCGCAGGCTGTGCAGGACCTCGAGGACGAGATTGCCGGTCTGAACACCCGCGTCGAGAATTTCACCGCTGAGATCAAGGAGACCGAGGCCGCCAACAAAGCCCGTTTGGCTGAGATCGAGGAGCACAACGAGCAGATCAAGAAGTACCAGAAGCAGCAGGACAATGTGCGCAACAACCGCGAGTTCGAGTCGCTGAACAAGGAGATTGAGTTCCAGAACCTGGAGATACAGCTCTGCGAGCGCAAGAACAAGGAGGGCAAGGCCCACATCAGCGAGCTCAAGCAGCACATCGAGGCCGCCAAGGTGCTCCTGGACAACCGTCAGAAAGACCTTGAGGCCAAGCGTGAGGAGCTGACGTCGATCATCGCTGAGACCGAGAAGGACGAGGAGCGTCTGCGCGCCAAGAGCAAGGAGCAGGAGCAGTTCATCGATGAGCGCTATCTGGCTGCCTACAAGCGCATCCGTGGTGCCGCCCGCAACGGTCTGGCCGTGGTGCAGATCGACCGCGACTCGTGCGGCGGCTGCTTCAGCAACATACCGCCCCAGCGCCAGATGGAGATCAAGATGCACAAGAAGGTTATCGTGTGCGAGAACTGCGGCCGCATCCTCGTCGACGACGACATCGCCGCCAAGGCCAAAGCACAGCTGGATAAATGAATAACAATTGGAGTGAAAGGGAGTGAAAAGAAGTGAAAGGGAGAGAAAGGACAAAGCATCAGCAGTAACATTTGTCGTCTCACTCCCTTTCACTCCCATAGACATCCTCTCACTCCACAAACCATAAAGCAATGACATATCATTTCAATCCCGAAGAGAGACTTACCCTGGACAAGATTCAGGAGATTATCGATAAGAAGATGACCCTCGCGTTGAGCGAGGAGGCCAAGCGCCGCATCGAGAAGTGCCGCAACTACCTCAACCAGAAGATGGAGAACCAGAAGGTACCCATCTACGGTGTGACCACGGGCTTTGGCAGCCTCTGCAATATCTCTATCAGCAAGGAGCAGCTGAGCCAGCTGCAGAAGAACCTGGTGATGAGCCACGCCTGCGGCGTGGGCGACGAGGTGCCCGCCGAGGTGGTGCGCCTGATGCTGCTGCTCAAGGCCCAGAACTTCTGCTTCGGCTACAGCGGTGCCCAGCTGCAGACTGTGCAGCGCCTGATAGACTGCTACAACGAGGACGTGCTGCCGGTGGTCTACCAGCAGGGCTCCCTCGGCGCCAGCGGCGACCTCTGCCCCCTAGCCAACCTGATGCTCCCCGCTATCCTCGGTATGGGCGACGTGTACTGGAAAGGCCGTCGCTGCGATGTGCAGGAGGTCTATTCTGCCAAAGGCTGGCAGCCCATTGAGCTGCAGAGCAAGGAAGGTCTGGCCCTGCTGAACGGCACTCAGTTCATGAGCAGTTACGCTGTGTGGAGCCTCCTCAAGGCCCGCCGCCTCAGCCGTCAGGCCGACATGGTGCTGAGTCTCTCGCTCGACGCCTTCGACGGCCGCATAGAGCCCTTCTACGAGAGCCTCCACATGGTGCGCCCCCACAAGGGGCAGCTGGAGACTGCCGCCGCCGTGCGCGAGATGACCGAAGGCAGCGAGATAATAAAGCGTCACAAAGAACATGTGCAGGATCCCTACAGCTTCCGTTGCGCCCCGCAGGTGCACGGTGCCGCCAAGGACACCATCCGCTATGTGGCCAGCGTCGTGGAGACTGAGATCAACTCCACCACCGACAACCCCATAGTGCTGCCCGACGAGGACATGGTCATCAGTGGCGGTCACTTCCACGGCGAGCCCCTCGCCATGGTACTCGACTTCCTGGCAATCGCCGTCGCCGAACTCGGTGCCATCAGCGAACGCCGCACCTACCAGCTCATCGATGCCAAGCGCGGTCTGCCCAGCTTCCTCGTGGCCAAGCCCGGCCTCAACAGCGGCTTCATGATTCCGCAGTATGCCGCCGCCAGCATCGTCAGCCAGAGCAAGCAGCTCTGCACGCCCTGCAGCGTCGACAGCATCACCAGTAGCCAGAACCAGGAAGACCTTGTGAGCATGGGTGGCAACGCCGCCACCAAGTGCTACCGCGTGTGCGAGAACACTGAGCGTGTGTTGGCCATCGAGCTCTTCAACGCCGCCCAGGCCCTCGACTTCCGTCATCAGGAAGGCCTCAAGAGCAGCCCGATGATTGAGAAGATGGTTGCCGACTACCGCAAGTGCGTCAGCTTTGTCGACATTGACGAGATCATGTACAAGCACATCCACAGCAGCGTCCGCTTCCTGCAGGAGATGGCGCTGTAATTTAAAGACAGGTATAAACAGAAAGAGCGTCCTCGGCTGAGGACGCTCTTTCTGTTTGTGAAGGGTTTTATGCCAGGTTGGCAATCTGTGCTTTGAGGGCTGCGATTTTGGTCTCAGCGTCGCGCTGCTTGTTGCGCTCCTTCTCGATGACGGCGGCCGGGGCACCGCCAACGAATTTCTCGTTGCTGAGCTTCTTGAGCACGCTGGCGAGGAAGCCTTCGGCATACTTGAGCTCTTCCTGGAGCTTCTTGAGCTCCTCGTCTTTGTTGACGTTCTCAGGCATGGGCACGAAGCACTCCATTGTGCCCACCATGAACGACAGGGCGCCGGCGGGCTTCTCCTTGATTTCGCTGATGGCGCTGACGTTGGCCAGCTTCTTCACGATACCGTCGAAACGTGCGAAGCGGTAGCGGTCGTCAGCGGCGATGAACGATACCTCCAGCGTTTCCTTGGGCGAGAGGTTGCGGGTGTTGCGTATGTTGCGCACACCGGCGATGACCTCGCGGGCGGTGTCGAACTCGTCGAGCATGCGCTGGTCGAAGAAGACGCTGGTGGGCATGTGCTGGTTCATGATGCTGAAGTTGGCATTGATGAAGGCGGCCTTCTCGTCGTCCTTGCCGATAGTCTGCAGGGCGTGCCATATCTCTTCGGTGACGAAGGGCATGAAGGGATGCAGTAGGAGCATGAGGCGCGAGAAGATGTTGACGGTGGCGTCGTAGGTCTCGCGGTCGATAGGAGTGCCGTAGGCGGGTTTTATCATCTCGAGGTACCACGAGCAGAAGTCGTCCCAGACGAGCTTGTAGGTGGCCATGAGAGCCTCGCTGAGGCGGTATTGCTCGAAGTCACGCTCTATCTCTTCGATGACCTGCGCCATGCGCTGCTCCATCCACTGGATGGCGACTGCGTTCTCCATGCTCTGCTGGAGGTCGCCGACTTGCCAGCCGGTGATGAGGCGCAGGGCGTTCCACATCTTGTTGCTGAAGTTGCGACCCTGTTCGCAGAGGCTCTCGTCGAAGGGCAGGTCGTTGCCGGCAGGGGCGGTGAGCAGCATGCCCATGCGGACGCCGTCGGCGCCGTATTTCTCCATGAGCATGATGGGGTCGGGACTGTTGCCGAGCGATTTGCTCATCTTGCGGCCCAGCTTGTCGCGCACGATGCCGGTGAAGTAGACGTTGTGGAAGGGTACGTCGTGCATATACTCCTCTCCGGCCATTATCATGCGTGCCACCCAGAAGAAGATGATGTCGGGGGCTGTGATGAGGTCGGCGGTGGGGTAGTAGTAGTTGATCTCGGGGTTGCCGGGGTTGCGGATGCCGTCGAAGAGGGAGATAGGCCAGAGCCATGAGCTGAACCAAGTGTCCAGCACGTCCTCGTCCTGACGCAGGGCGCCGGTGTAGCCGTATTTCTCGGCGGCTATCTTGCGGGCTTCCTCCTCGTTGAGGGCCACGACGGTCTCCACGCGGCCGTTCTGCTCCAGGTACCAGGCGGGGATGCGCTGGCCCCACCACAGCTGGCGGCTGATGCACCAGTCCTTGATGTTCTCCAGCCAGTGACGGTAGGTGTTCTTGAACTTGGAGGGGTGGAAGCGGATGGTGTCGTTCTCGACCACGGCGAGGGCCTTCTTGGCCACGTCGTCCATCTTCATGAACCACTGGGCCGAGAGCTTGGGCTCTATGACGGCGTCGGTGCGCTCGGAATGGCCTACCTTGTTGGTATAGTCTTCGGTCTTCTCCACGAGGCCGGCCTCTTCGAGGTCTTTCATGATGGCCTTGCGGCAGGCGAAGCGGTCCATGCCGGCATACTTGCCGCCGTGCTCGTTGAGGGTGCCGTTGTCGTTGAAGATGTCGATGCTCTCCAGACCGTATTTCATGCCGAGGTTGTAGTCGTTGATGTCGTGCGCCGGGGTGATCTTCAGTGCGCCGGTGCCGAACTCGCGGTCTACATACTCGTCCATGATGATAGGCACAACGCGACCTACGCCGGGCACGATGACGCGCTTGCCCTTGAGCCACTGGTAGCGCTCATCCTCTGGGTGTACGCACACAGCGGTGTCGCCCATGATGGTCTCGGGACGTGTGGTGGCTACGACGATGTATTTATCCTCGCCCTCGACATAATATTTAAGGTAGAAGAGTTTACCGTGACTCTCCTTGTATATGACCTCCTCGTCGCTGACGGCGGTGAGGGCCTGGGGGTCCCAGTTGACCATGCGCACACCGCGGTAGATGAGCCCCTTGTTGTATAGGTCTACAAAGACACGGATGACACTCTCGTAGCGCACATCATCCATTGTGAAGGCAGTGCGGTCCCAGTCGCATGAGGCGCCGAGCTTGCGGAGCTGCTTGAGAATGATGCCGCCGTGTTCTTCCTTCCACTCCCACGCGTACTTCATGAATTCGTCGCGTGTGAGGCTGCGTTTGTCGATGCCGCGGTCGGCGAGCATCTTCACCACCTTGGCCTCTGTGGCTATGCTGGCGTGGTCGGTGCCAGGTACCCAGCAGGCGTTCTTGCCCTGCATGCGGGCGCGGCGCACCAGCACGTCCTGGATGGTGTTGTTGAGCATGTGGCCCATGTGCAGCACGCCGGTGACGTTTGGCGGTGGAATGACTATGGTGTATGGCACCCGGGTGTCGGGTTCCGAGTGGAAGAGCTTTTTGTCAAGCCAGAACTGGTACCATTTCTCCTCGATGGCGCGAGGGTCGTACTTAGATGCTAATTCCATTGTATGATGTTGTTTATTCGTTGCTATTAAAATGCCCAGCCGATGCGGGTGGTGAAGAGGGTGTTCAGCGGATCAATCCGACCTAACGGGCTGTTGTAGTCGATGCTGTAGTTGATACGTGCCCCGAAGGCACTCTCTATCGTCAGGCCAAAGGGTATATTCACCTTCAGTCCGATGGTGAAGAAGGGTCGCAGCACTTCATCACGCTTGGTGTAGCGTTCGGTGATAATGTTCCATCCGTCGTTGCGCACAAACATGTTGTAGTGCTCCCAAGCGTTGGTGTAGTGTACACCCACGCCCAGAAATGGCATCAGGCTGCGGCGGCCCTGCTTGACGATGTAGAAGCGGTAATGCGCATCGGCAAAATAATAGTGCGGGGTCATGTCTTTGTTGAATGACTTGAATATCGTGCCGCCGCAATCCACCTGCAAGGCCGAGTGGTTGGCTATGCGGAACTCGTAGCTCAGGGACGGGCACCCAGCGAGGGGCGACAATATGTTGACCTTCACGGCATGACGAGCCACACCGTTCTCCGGCTGTTGCGCCCGCAGCAGGGTGGAGCAGAGCAGCAATATACTTATGATGATAAGTGCAGTCTTTTTCATTTGTTCACTCCGTTTCTTGTTGGTGTGTCTAATGTATTGTCGTTCCAGCAGCCGGGATAAAGCGTCAGGTTGTTTTTGTCTGGTCTGCCGGTATACATGGTGTCGCCGCCATGCATGATGAGCACGTAGGGGTAATAGGTACTTGTGCCTGTCTCATTCTGATGGGGGTTCTCGACGTTCTCTATGTACAGGAAAGCCCAGCGTCCCTGAGCGTCAGTCACCGACTGGCCCAGATAACGGCCATAGTCATTGCTTCTGCCAGCCCTGAAGGTCAGCGTGTCACCCGCTGCTGCTATTGTCTTTGCACTGTCGGCATAGAGCGTACCTTTCAGCACATGCTCCTCTGGACGGAAGCACGACGTACACAGCAATGCTGCGCTGGCTATCAATGGTATGAGTCTACTTGTTTTCATAATCTGTCACAGGTATTTGGAAAACGGATGTTTACGCCAGTAGAGTATGAGCAGGAAGCCTATGAGCATGCCTCCGAGGTGGGCGAAGTGTGCCACCCCGTCGTAGCTGCGGAAGACGCCGAGGAATATCTCAAGCACCACCATGCCGATGATGAACCACTTGGTCTTTATCGGCACAAGGAAGTAAAGGTAAATGTATTCGTTGGGGAACATCATGCCGAAGGCCAGCAGCAGTGCATAAACGGCTCCCGATGCGCCCACGCTCAGATGCACGCCGGGCACCAGCAGGTTGAGTAGGCCGGCTCCGATGCCGCACACGAGGTAGTAGAACACAAAACGCCGCGTGCCCCAGTATCGTTCAAGCACAGCCCCGAACATCCATAGCGAAAACATGTTGAAGAACAGGTGGTCGAAGCTCCCGTGCATGAACATGTAGGTCAGCGGCTGCCAGATGCGGAACATGCCGCTTGATGGTGTCCATATTCCGAGCCAGTAGTTGAGGTCTATGATGTGCTGTCGCGACAGGGCATAGTAGAGCAGGTAGCACAGCACGTTGATTATTAGCAGGTGCTTTACCGCCGGTGGCAGCAGTCTGTATCCTTGTGGTTGGTATTGTGTCATTTGAGTAGTTCTTCGGGTTTTACTATTGTTATTGTCCTTTTGCCGCTGGGCGACATCTCGGCCATGGGGCAGGCGAAGAGGTCGGCCACCAGCTGCTGCATCTCCTCCTGCGTCAGCTGCTGTCCGGGCTTTATGGCCATCTGGCGCGCCAGACTTGCACAGAGGCACTGGCTGCGCTGAACATGTTTCTGCATCGACGCCCCTTTGTGGTCGGTGAGCATCTGGTCGAAGAGCTCCTGTATGGCGCTCTCGTTGACACCCGCCGGCGTGGCGCTGACAACAAAGGTGCAGCCTCCCATGGCGTCAATCACAAAGCCGTATCCTTTCAGGTCGGGCATCAGCTCGCCGAAGAGCTCGGCGTCGGCGGCCGAGAAGCGGCACTGCACAGGGAAGAGCAGCGTCTGACTGCTTATCGCCGACTGCTGGCTGCTGATGAGTCTGTCGTAGAGTATGCGCTCGTGGGCACGCTGCTGGTCTATCAGGGCCAGACCTGACGACAGCGGTGTGGCGATATAACGTCCCTGCAACTGCATGCATGCTGCCGTCTGCGCCGCCTGCATCGTCGGTGTGTCGACAATTTCCTCGGCTTCGTCCGTCAGCCTTGGCTGTTCTATCCGTTCCTCCCGTTTGGCTCTCTCCAAGCCTTCCATACGCAGGTGCGTCTGACTGCTGGTGGCCTTGAAAGGGTTATATCCGGTGTTGTAGCTTATCTTGGGCTCCGGCGGCACATATCCTGCGGGCGCAGGGCCTATGTTGAACTCCTCGGGGGTGTCGAAACTCAGCTCCGTAGCCAGCGAGAACTGCCCTATGGCGCGTTTCACCGCCGATCGCAGTATGGCGAACAGCGCGTGGTCGTCCACGAACTTCACCTCCGTCTTCGTGGGGTGTATGTTGACGTCTATGCGCGACGGGTCCACCTGCAGCCCTATGAAGTAGCTCGGATAGCTGTGGTCGGGCAGCAGGTCGGTGTAGGCTTTCTCCACCGCCGCACTCAGCGCCGGGTGTTTTATGAAGCGGCCGTTGACGAAGAGGTACTGCTCGCCGCGTGTCTTGCGGCTGTATTCCGGACGGCTGGCGAAGCCGCGTATCTTCACAAGGTCTGTCTCCTCTTCCACGGCATACAGACGTTCCTTCATGGGCTGGCCGAAGAGGCCGCAGATGCGCTGCAGCATGCTGCCTGCCGACAGGTCGTAGAGCTTCTTGCCGTTGTGTGTCAGGCTGAAGCCTATGTCGTGGTGTATCAATGTTATCCTGCGGAAGGTCTCCTCTATGTGGCTAAGCTCCACAGCGTCTTTCTTCAGGAAGTTGCGCCGTGCCGGCACGTTGAAGAAGAGGTTCTTCACCGTCATCGTGGTGCCCATGGGGCATGCCGTGGGTTCCTGGCTCACTATCTGTGCTCCTTCTATCACCACCCTCGTGCCTATGTCGGCCCCGGTCTGGCGTGTGCGCAGCTCTACCTGTGCTATTGCCGCTATTGAGGCCAGCGCCTCGCCGCGGAAGCCCATGGTGTGGATGGCAAAGAGGTCGTCGGCACGCTGTATCTTGCTCGTGGCGTGACGCTCGAAGCACAGGCGCGCGTCGCTGTCGCTCATGCCGCAACCGTTGTCGGTCACCTGTATCAGCGTGCGCCCCGCGTCCTTCAGCACCAGGTCTATCTGTGTGGCGCCGGCGTCCATGGCGTTCTCCAGCAGTTCCTTGACGGCACCGGCTGGGCGGTCCACCACCTCGCCGGCTGCTATCTGGTTGGCAACACTGTCGGGCAATATGTTGATTATGTCCATCTCGTCAGTTCTGTTGCTGCTTCTTTTCGTATTCGTCCAGGAACGTCATCAGGTTCTTGGCAGGCAGTACTTTGTTCATTATGATGTCGCGCCGCCAGTTGAGTATTATCATTGTCGGGGCACCGTGCACGTTGTAGGCTTCCTGGTAGTCTATGTTGACGTTGGTGCCGCCAACGTTCACCCAGTTGAACTGGTGCTCCTTCACGTAGTTCTTCCACTTCTCCACGTCGCTTTCGTAGCCCACGGCGTATATCTCGAAGCGTTTCTCGCCGCGCTCCACCATGTCGTCGTACAGTTTCTTCAGTTCCTCACTCTGCTCTTGGCAGTGGTGGCAGTCTGGGTCCCAGAACCACAGTATCACGTAAGGCGTCGGGAAACGGTGGCTGCTTATCCAGTCCTTCGGGTCACTGCTCTGGTTGGTGTCGGCCATCCACAGCTCCTGTCCGTGGGCGCCGATGATGCTCTGCCGTATACGGTTGTAGTTGTAGCGCATGTTGTGCAGCGTGCCCTCGGTGGCCCAGGGACAGCGGTTCTTCAGGAAGTATTCGCTGGCTATGTGGCACCAAACGGCATCCCAGCCCACGTTCTTCGTGGCGCGGAAGTACTTAGGCTCTATATGTCCCAGCACATAGCGCGCCAGCGCCGTGTCGCCGCCTATGCGCGCCATCATGCGGTCCACCTCCTTGCTGATGGTGTCGCTCTCGGCGTAGTAGAGCATCGGACCGTAGAAGAAGTAGTTGAGTTTGCTGAAGAGCTGCGGGCTGAAGAGCAGCGTGCTCTTCAAGGCATTGTTGCCTTTCAGCGTGGCGAACAGTTTGTCCCAGTAGTGCATCCGGTAGTAGGTGTTCTTGTCCTCCACACTGTCGGGCACCTCGGGCGCCTCGCAGGCGTTCTGCAACTCAAAGAAGACGTTGGCGTTCTTTGGATGGGTGGCGGTCTTCTCGTAGGCCGTCATACGGTCTATCAGACGCTCTTCGGCCGCCTCGGCCTCGGCCCGCCGCGTGGCGTCTTTCTTCAGTTCGCGCAGGCTGTCGAGCTCGCGCTTGGCGGCCTTCTCGGTGGCTATGTATTCGAACATCTGCTTGTTGACCTTGCAGCCTTTCACCTTCACGCTCCCGGCCGTCAGGTTGGCGTCGCCGCTCACCGTGAACTTGTTGCTGCCGTCGATGCAGATGTCCGACACCACCTTCTTGCCGTCCTGCGCCACCAGCGCGTAGACGCCGCGCGCCCACTGCCGGCTGCCCTTGAAGGTGTAGCTGCCGCCTTTGGCACGTGCTGTGTCCACGAGCGTCACCGCGTCGCGGTAGTAGCGCCCTATGTACAGCACCGTGTCTGTGCGTCCTTTGGGCACGAAGGTGAAGCTGTATCTTTGTCCTACGGCACCTACGGCCATAGCCGCCAGTACCAAGGTTATTATCATCCGTTTCATCGGTCTTTTTACTATTAAAGTAGTATAACGCGCCAAGTTTTCCTTTATTGTATGCCGGTGTGATTTTTTTTGCCTGTCGGCGACATCGCGTCTTACAGTGTCAGCTTTGCCGTCACCAGTATGGCGAGGTTCTCTTTCGACCCCTCGCGGTGGTATATGGCCCCCTTTGGGGTCAGGCGCCACGCCGCCGCCACACCCCAGTCCACCAGTCCCCAGCGCAGCAGTCCGTCGACGCCGACCATGGGTTCCACGATGCCCTGATGCGGCGCCTGCAGCGTCAAGCCCTCGCGGAGCATGGTTCCCTCTCTGTCCATGCCGCGCAGTATGCCCCAGGCCATGTTGATGCCCACGAAAGGCACGGGGTTGCTGCCCACGGCGAACATGCCGTTCCAATGGCTGTAGAGCGGATTGGCGAGCTCGACGCGCAGGGAGGCGAAGCCGAAGAAGTCGGCCGTGAACTCCACGGGCCGTGCCGTCAGCAGGCCACGCTCAAAGTACAGCGGCGCCCCCCAGGTGCCGCCAAGGTCGAACAGGTAAGTGTATGGCGCCTCGCGCGTAACGATGCCGCCCTGTGCGTAGACTTCGCCGCCCAGCACCTTGCCGCGCCATGCATGCTCCCACTCCGCCATCAGGCGCACGAAAGCGTTGCGTGCGGGCCACACGTCGCCGCCTTGCAGCTGCAGCGACAGGCCGCTGGCGTTCTTGAGCTGCAGGCGCACCTCCCAGCCGTCTTCGCGCGGCAGCACGTCGCCGTCGCGGCGGTAGAGCAGTCCCACGCCGTCGTAGAGCCGGCGTCCGGCGTAGACCATGGCCTCGCCGCCCACCGTCAGGCCCGACACCTTGTGGCGATAGCCTGCCAGCGCATAGCTGCGCTCGTTCATGCGCTTGGCCATGAACGACGACAGCGACGACAGGTTGTTGAAGCTCGCGGCCTTGGTGTGGCGCACGGCGGCAGCCCAGAGGTTGTGGCCGGCGGCGCCATAGAGTGTGGATGGACCGAGGCTCCACTCGGCGGCACCGCCGCCGGTAATCAGCTGTGCGTAACTGCTGTAGCCGCCCCAGAGGTCGTACTGGCGCAAGCCCGCTTCCGACCCCTCGCCGCACTTCAGACGCAGTCCGGCGCCCCACCGCGAATGCTCGTAGAGGTTGTAGCTCCACACGCGGTCAAGGTCGAGGTACAGCGCACTCCGGGCTGAGTTGCCCGTCAGGCGTATCAGCTGTCCGTTGACCGGCGCGCATGCCAGCGACACGGCCAACACTATGAGCCATTTGCACTTCATTCTTATTGCCTCGTTCATTTTCGGATTGCAAAGATACACAAAATTTCACAACTGCGCGACAAAAATCCCACCGAGTCCCTTCGGCCCCCTACGTAGTTTCTACGGCCGTTCGACCATCGTTTTTCAGTGTTTCACTGAAGAACTACCGAAGAAATGCGTTAAAGGCTCCGTATCGGCTCCCTTGCGGCGGGGTGGCGAAAAAAAATATTTTGCCATGTCGCAGTAGTTTCGTATCTTTGCAGCAGGAATTTTATATTAATTGCAATTTAATAAACAGATATGCAGAGAGATAATGAAATTTTTGACCTCATCCGCAAAGAGCGTGAGCGTCAGACCAAAGGCATCGAACTGATTGCCTCCGAAAACTTCGTCAGCGACCAGGTGATGGAAGCCATGGGCTCCGTCATGACCAACAAGTACGCCGAAGGCTACCCCGGCAAGCGCTACTACGGCGGCTGCCAGGTGGTGGACCAGAGCGAGACCATCGCCATCGAGCGCGCCAAGAAGCTCTACGGCGCCTGCTGGGCCAATGTGCAGCCCCACAGCGGTGCACAGGCCAACATGGCCGTGTTCCTGGCCTGCCTCAACAGCGGCGACACCTTCATGGGCATGGACCTCAACCACGGCGGCCACCTCTCGCACGGCAGCCCCGTGAACTTCAGCGGTATCAACTACAAGGTTGTTGGCTACCAGGTGAAGGAAGAGACCGGCATGGTCGACTATGAGGACATGGAGAAGAAAGCCCTCGAGCACCACCCGAAACTCATCATCGGCGGCGGCAGCGCCTACAGCCGTGACTGGGATTGGGCCAAGATGTGTGAGATCGCCGACAAGATCGGTGCCATCCTCATGGGCGACATCAGCCACCCCAGCGGCCTCATCGCCAAGGGCTACCTGAACAATGCCGTGAAGTATTGCCACATCGTCACCACCACCACCCACAAGACCCTCCGCGGACCTCGCGGCGGTATGATCCTCATGGGTCAGGACTTCGACAATCCTTGGGGCAAGACCACCCCGAAGGGTGAGATCAAGAAGATGAGCGCCCTGCTCGACAGCGCCGTGTTCCCCGGCACCCAGGGCGGTCCTCTGGAGCACGTCATCGCCGCCAAGGCCGTCGCCTTCGGCGAGGCTCTCACCGACAGCTACGACCAGTACATCCAGCAGGTGATGAAGAACGCCAAGGTGATGTGCGAAGCCTTCGTCAACAAGGGCTACAAGGTCATCAGCGGCGGTACCGACAACCACCTGATGCTCATCGACCTGCGCACCAAGTTCCCCGAGCTCACCGGTAAGGAAGCCGAGAACGCCCTCGTGGCCGCCGACATCACGGTGAACAAGAACATGGTGCCCTTCGACAGCCGCAGCGCCTTCAAGACCAGCGGTCTGCGCGTCGGAACGCCCGCCATCACCACCCGTGGCCTTAAGGAGGCCGACATGCCCGTCATCGTGGACATGATCGACACCGTCCTCTGCAACCCGACCGACGAGGCCGTCCGCGCCAAGATCACCGGCCAGGTCAACGAGATGATGCAGAACCGTCCTCTCTTCGCCTGGTAAGAAAAACCGAGTAAATAGTCCGGCTTGTCAGACTTGTCCGACAAGTCGGACTTCTTTTTATCCTCATGGCTCTAATCAAATCATATAAAGGCAAGTCGCCCCGTTGGGGCAAGGACTGCTACTTCAGCGAGAACGCCACGCTGGTGGGCGACGTGACGCTGGGCGATGAGTGCTCGGTGTGGTTCAACGCTGTGGTGCGCGGCGACGTGGCGCCTATCACCATCGGCGACCGTACCAACGTGCAGGACGGCTCTTGCATACACGTGACCCACGACATCGGCCCCACGCGTATAGGCAGCGACGTCACCATCGGTCACAACGTCACCCTCCATGCCTGCACCATCCGCGACGGCGCCCTCATAGGCATGGGTGCCACACTGCTCGACGACTGCGAGGTGGGGGAGGGCTCCATTGTCGCCGCCGGCGCCCTGGTGCTGCAAGGCACCAAGATACCGCCTTATGAGATCTGGGGTGGCGTTCCCGCCAAGTACATCAAGCCCACCCGGCCCGGCCAGACGGACAATGCCGCCCACTATGTTGAGTACGCCAAAGAGTATATGAAAGAGCAGTAATCTTCAACGACTAGAAGAGCTGCTGCCACAGCCGCAACGGCGAGTCGGCGGGAGAGAAGTGAAAATTGAAAAATGGGAGTGAGAGGGGAGTGAAGGGGACAATTGTTTTTGTTGGGGTTGATGGGGTCTTGTGGCCGTCTTGTAACGTTTAGTAGTGTTAGCGATTAGGTGACAGTTACTTAGCGTTATGAGGGCTCATATTTGAATGGGGGCTCAGTATGTCAAAGGACTCGTTTATAGAGTTTTGGAGAGGTCGGCGCTGGCCAAGACGCTTCCCAATCCGGGTGCAAAAGTACGACGGCGGGATTGCGGTCTACGAATTGTTGCGAAATTTTTTTTTCTTTACGCTATAGTGGTGGCTGTGTAAATTGAAAATTGAAAATTGAAAATTGAGAATTGGAAGAGAACGGCGAACTTAGAAAATTGAGAATTGAAAATTGGTGAGGGGGTCTTGTGCTGTTGTGTGGCTGTCTTGTAGCCGTCTTGTAGCCGTTTAGTAGCCGTTTAGAGGGTGTTTTGTCAGTAGAAATGGAGTACGGATGGGTGGGTGTGTTTGGTAATGGCTGTATGACAGGGGGTTACGGAATGATGACGCTGTGATATGTGGTTGAGGCGTAACAGCGTAACAGTTCGAAATACGGTATTCCAAAAGTCAAAAATGAATTCTTATATCTATATATCTATATATATATATATATAGATATATAGATATATAGATATAAGGCCTGATTTTGGGGTAGAGGAAATAGGGGAATGGGAACTGTTACGCTGTTACGCTGTTACGCTGGTTGGGGGATGAGTGGCGTTTTGGACGTTGGATGTGATAGATATTCAATGACATAAAGCCGACGGGCGAAGTCAGGAGGAGGGGCGCAACGGTATGGATTCAGGATGGGGACACCTTATTTTCGGCGCGGAGGGTGGTCGATTTGTCACAAAAAAGGCTCCGGAATGAGGGATGAGGGGTGAGATTAGGGAGTGCGAATGTGAGCGGTTGGGAGGGTGAAGGGTGCTGGACGGAGGGGAACGGAGGGCATTTTATGGTCGGCAGCGCAATCCACCACGTGCTATCAGTATATACACTATGGTTAGAGTAGCATTACACTATAGTTACATGGCGTTAGGCAAAAGGGGAACGGTAGGTGAGCAAAAGGGGAGCAAAACCAATAGACTTGTTGTTGGTAAAAATCTTTTGGCTATGTCACGGAAATTTCGTATCTTTGCAAATTATTTGAGATACGGGAGTGGCCGAGGAACCGGCAGAAATAAGTACACAGAAAACCACTGGAGGTTCACAGAAAAGTAAACAGAAAATCGGATAGGGGGTCGGAGAAAATGTCTTTGGTTCGGAGAAAGGGCAGAAAAGTTAGGAGAAAAAAGTGGGCATTTGTATGTGGTTGTAAAGTAAGATATAAAGAATGATATAATGAAAAAACTCTTTTTGTTTTTGTCCCTGACGCTTGGCTTGACTTATGGAATTCAGGCACAGGCGCCGAAGGTTTATGACGAGGGCGTCGACGCTATGGAGCAGATACAGAATGCCGTCGAGGAGGCACGTGAGAGCGGCCGCTATGTGATGTGCCAGGTGGGCGGCAACTGGTGCCCGTGGTGTCTGCGGTTTGCCGAGTTTGCCACCAAGGACAGCGTCATAGCGCCGTTGATGGAGGAGAACTACGTATATATCCACGTAAACTACTCCAAGGGCAACAAAAACCTCGAGGCGATGAAGTTCCTCGGCAATCCCGGCCGCTTCGGCTACCCGGTGTTCGTGGTGCTCAACGAGGAAGGCATCCCTATACATATCCAGGAGAGCGAGAGCCTCGAAGAGGGCAAGGGTTACAGCCGCAAGAAAGTGGAGAAGTTCCTGCGCCTCTGGAGCAAGAAAGCCGTCGAGTCGGATGTCAAATAAGGAATACATAAATTCAAAGCCAGTAGACTCCATATACTTTACAACCATTACAAAAAACGGTAAATCTGTGCTTGGCAAGCGATAATGGCCCTATTAATTAATAACGATACTGAAATGAAGAAGATTTTTTTTCCTGTAGCAATAGTTTTGCTGTTGTTGGTGGGTTGTAAGGCTCCTGTTGAGAAGGTGGAGTATTGGATGTCGTACGACGACATCGCCCTCTTGGCCTCGCCGACCGATACTGCGTCAGTGGTCAAGCAACTGAATGGACGTGTGTCGCCGTTCAATATAGAACAGCGCGACAGCAGCGGTGAGTGGGGGCTTTATGTTGTCTCCCGAGGGGCGTTCTCGAAAATTGTGTCAGGCTGGCTGCCGCTGAAGGAGATGATCTATGCCGGCAGCGACGACCCCGAGGAACGCATGGAGGCCTTTGTGGTCAAGTCGAAGGAGTTGCCGGCATACAAACATCCCAAGGTGAATAAAAAGGACCGCTATGTCACCCTTCATCAGGGTGATACGATACTGGCTACAGCCAAGTCGGGCAGTTGGGTACACATGTATTACACCAAGTTTGGCCAGACCGGGCGTCAACGGGAGGACTACGGCTGGGTGCAGGCATCGCAGCTACAGAAGATAGACTCGCTGACCCGAACAGGGGTGGCCGAACAGATGCTGGCTAGTTCGGTAGTGGCCAAAGCCAACGACAAGGAGGATGTGGGTTACCTCGAATTCAGGCAGAAGAGCCACAATGTTTACCGGAATATCGGCATTGTCATTGGCTATATTGCCATAGCGATGGCACTGGGTTTCCTTGTCTTTGCCATTCGTCGTAAGAAGGTGTGGGACGTGGTGATACTGCTCGTTATGGGAGTGCTTATTTTGGGTTTCTCGCAGGCGATACTGGTCAGCACCTGGTGGTATGCCTTCCTGATACCGTTGATGGCATATATACTATGTTATCCGTTGCTGTACTTTGACAAGACATCAGGGAGGTTCTGCACTCTCTTCCCGGTGCTTGCGCTGCTGGCGGCGGCCTATTATCTCTTTATGTGCACCAACCTGCTGCATCCCACCTTCTGGCGTGTAGTCGGCTTTGTTGTGCTGGCGGCGGCATGTGTTGTAGAGACGTTGTTTGTGCGCGACAGGAAAGAGCGTGACATCTGCCCCTTCTGCGGCTATTATGCACGGCACAGCAGAGGATCCCGTCATGATTTAAGCACCAGTACTAGCCACGGTACCGAGACAAAGGACGAGTTTGTCAAGCGTACGGAGACCCAGTCGGGCAACACCAAATACATTACCGACCACTACAACCGTGTGACCTACGACACCGAGACTACCACCACCATATATGAAGTCGACCGCACCTGTATGCGCTGTGGAAAGGTGTTCCAGAACCGCGGCGAATCGAAGGTGAAAGTCACTAGAAGAAGATGACGTGGCGGTCGAAATACAGAAAGCATATAGCCCCACCCCTCTCCGTCCCCTCCCCAGGTAGGGGATGAGGGGAGGGGGGAAAAAGATAAAAAAAAATGAATATATTAGTTACCGGCGGAGCCGGATTCATAGGCTCCCACACATTGATTGAACTATATAAGGCCGGCCACACCGCTGTGGTGGTCGACAACCTGAGCAACAGCAATCCTGAGTCGTTGCGGCGGGTGGCGGAAATCATCGGTGTGCCCGAAATTCCTTTCTGTAAGGTGGATATTCGCGACCGCGAAGGGCTCGAACGTGTATTTTTGGCGAACAAGTTCGACGCCTGCATCCATTTTGCCGGTCTCAAGGCTGTGGGCGAGAGCGTCGAGAAGCCGTGGGAATATTACGAGAACAACATCGGCGGCACGCTGACGCTGGTCGACGTCATGCGCAAGCATGGCTGCAAGAACATCATCTTCAGCTCCTCGGCCACCGTCTATGGCGACCCCGTGGAGATACCCATCACGGAGAACTGCCCCAAAGGCCAGTGTACCAACCCCTATGGTTGGACCAAAAGCATGCTCGAGCAGGTGCTGATGGACATCCAGAAAGCCGATAAGGAGTGGAACGTCGTGCTGCTGCGCTACTTCAACCCCGTTGGGGCGCACCAGAGCGGCAGGATAGGGGAGAACCCCAACGGCATTCCCAACAACCTGATGCCCTACATCACCCAAGTGGCTGTGGGTAAACGCAAAGAGCTCGGCGTCTTCGGCAACGACTATCCCACGCCCGACGGCACCGGCGTGCGTGACTATATACATGTGTGCGACCTCGCCGCCGCCCATGTATGTGCCCTGCAGGCCATCAACCGTCGTTGTGGCATAGGTATATATAATATTGGTACTGGCAACGGCTACAGCGTACTCGACATGGTGAAGGCCTTCGTGCGCGTCAACGGTGTAGAAGTGCCTTACAGCATCAAGCCGCGTCGCGCGGGCGATATCGCCACCTGCTACTGCAATCCCGCCAAAGCCGAGGCTGAGCTCGGTTGGAAAGCCAAGTACGGCATTGAGGATATGGTGCGCGACAGTTGGAACTGGCAAAGACAGAACCCCGAGGGGTATCCCGATGGGAACTGCCTTTAAGAACCCGGAGGGGTATTGATGCCGGTGGCCACACGGTTGATAATACTTGATTTCGACGGCACGATTGCCGACACGCAGCCGCTGATTGTCGACTCGATGCAGAGTACGATACGTGAGTTGCACCTGCCTGCGCGCAGCGATGCTGAATGCAGGGCCATGATTGGGTTGCCGCTGAAAGAGTGTTTCATGCGTCTGCTGCCCATTGACGACAGCATGGGGGACCGTTGTGCGGAAGTCTACCGCCGCATCTTCGACGAGAAGAACCATGACGGCGTGGTCACGCTTTTCCCACATGTGATGGAAACCTTGCGCGAGTTGCATGAGCGGGGGTTGCTGTTGGCCATCTGCAGCAGTCGCGGACGGCCGACCCTCGAAGGCTTCGTGAAGAGTTTCCGGCTGGAGCCATACGTCATCATGGTCGTCAGCGCCAACGATGTGCAGAGAGGGAAACCTGATCCCGAGCCTGTGCGGCTCATCCTGCAGAGGATTGCTGTCGATGCAAGCGAGGCCTTGGTGGTGGGTGACGCCTCGTTCGACATCATGATGGGGCGTGCTGCCGGATGCCGCACCTGCGGTGTCACCTACGGCAACCAGTCGGCCGCGGACCTCAAGAAGGCCGGTGCCGAGAGAATTATAGATGATTTCGCCGAACTTGTGGGAGTTGTGGGTTGAGTGTTTTTGTGGTTTTTGTGGATGGTTAGGACGGGTTCATGACGGGTTTAGGACGGGTGAAGAGGATATATTGACACGAGGACTGCCATTTTGGCAGTCTTTCTTGTTTGGTATTCATTTTGCATAGACGAGGTCAGAAAATAAAAACCAAATAACTATGACCTTAGACAAGTTTACAATCAAAGCGCAGGAAGCCGTGCAGAAGGCCCAGGAGGTTGCCGTAGGAGGGCAGCATCCGGCCATCGAGACGGCTCACCTGCTGAAAGGGCTCCTCTCGGAAGACGAGAACGTGACGCCCTACCTCCTCAAGAAGATGGAGGTCAACATCCCCCGCCTCACACAGCAGGTGGATGACATCCTTAACAGTATGCCGCACGTAAGTGGGGGCCAAGTCTATCTCTCCAGCGACGCCAACCAGGCCCTCGTGGCCGCTCAGCAGCGCGCCACCAAGATGAACGACGAGTTCGTCAGCGTGGAGCACCTGCTGCTGGGCATCCTCAGCGGTCGCGACCGTGTGTCGCAGCTCCTCAAGGATGCCGGCGTCAGCGAGAAGGCACTGCTCGCCGCCATCGCCGACCTCCGCAAGGGCAGCAAAGTCACCAGCCAGAACCAGGAGCAGACGATGAACGCCCTGAACAAGTACGCCAAGAACCTCAACCAACTGGCTCAGGCTGGCAAGCTCGACCCCGTCATCGGGCGTGACGACGAGATACGCCGTGTGCTGCAGATCCTCTCGCGCCGCACGAAGAACAACCCCATCCTCATCGGCGAGCCCGGTGTGGGTAAGACCGCTATCGCCGAGGGATTGGCGCAGCGTATCGTCAGCGGCGATGTGGCGGAGAACCTGAAGTCGAAGACCATCTACAGCCTCGACATGGGTGCCCTGATTGCCGGTGCTAAATATAAAGGTGAGTTCGAGGAGCGGCTGAAGAGCGTCATCCGTGAGATCAACGAGGCCGACGGCGAGATTATCCTCTTCATCGACGAGATACACACCCTCGTGGGTGCTGGTGGCGGAGAGGGCGCTATGGATGCCGCCAACATCCTTAAGCCCGCACTGGCGCGTGGCGAGCTGCGTGCCATCGGTGCCACCACGCTGGCCGAGTACCAGAAGTACTTCGAGAAAGACAAGGCCCTGGAGCGTAGGTTCCAGAGTGTGCTCATCGACGAGCCCTCGGTGCCCGACACCATCAGTATACTGCGTGGCCTAAAGGAGCGCTACGAGGTGCACCACCGTGTGCGTATCAAGGATGAGGCCATTATCGCCGCCGCCGAGCTCTCGCACCGTTACATCAGCGACCGATTCCTACCCGACAAGGCCATCGACCTTATCGATGAGGCGGCCGCCAAGCTGAGACTCGAGATAGACTCGGTGCCAGAGGAACTGGATGAGATTGAGCGCCGTATCCGCCAGCTGGAGATTGAGCGCGAAGCCATCAAGCGCGAGAACGACCAGGACAAGATAGCCCAGATTGACAAGGAGCTGGGCTCCCTGCGCGAGGAACGCGACCAGATGAAGGCCCGCTGGCAGAACGAGAAGAGCATCGTCGAGGAGATACAGGCCGAGGTGAAGAATATTGAAAGCTACAAGTTCGAGGCCGAGCAGGCCGAGCGTGCCGGCGACTACGGCAAGGTGGCCGAACTGCGCTACGGCCGCATCAAGGAGGCCGAGAAGAAGGTCGAGGACCTCAAGGCTCGCCTCAAGGAGATGCAGGCCGACAATGCCATGATAAACGAGGAGGTCGACAGCGAGCAGATTGCTGAAGTGGTCTCCAAGTGGACCGGCATCCCCGTGACGCGCATGTTGCAAAGCGAGCGCGAACGCTTGCTTCACCTCGAGGACGAGCTGCACAAGCGTGTGGTGGGTCAGGATGAGGCTATCAGTGTCATCGCCAATGCTGTGCGCCGCTCGCGTGCGGGCCTCAGCGACGGCAAGCGCCCCATAGGCAGCTTCATCTTCCTCGGCACCACGGGTGTCGGCAAGACCGAGTTGGCAAAGGCGTTGGCTGAAGTGCTCTTCGACGATGAGAACATGATGGTGCGTATCGATATGAGTGAGTATCAGGAGCGCCACAGCGTCAGTAGGCTCATTGGTGCACCTCCAGGCTATGTGGGCTACGACGAGAGTGGCCAGCTGACCGAGGCTGTGCGCCGCAAACCCTACAGCATCGTGCTGTTCGATGAGATAGAGAAGGCGCATCCCGACGTGTTCAACATACTGCTGCAGGTGCTTGAGGACGGCCGTCTTACCGACAACAAGGGCCGCACGTGCGACTTCAAGAACACCATCATCATCATGACCTCCAACATGGGCTCCGACATCATCCGCGAGAAGCTGGAGAACGGCGTGCCCTCGCAGTACGACCTCGATGAGACCAAGAATGCCGTCATGGAGATGCTGAAGCAAAGGATACGTCCCGAGTTCCTGAACCGTATCGACGAGATCATCATGTTCCAGCCGCTGACGCAGAACCAGATAAAGGACATCGTCCGCATACAGCTGCGCATGGTGGCCAAGATGCTCGAGCAGAACGAGATTACCATCTCCGCCACCGACGAGGCCGTCAATCGTCTGGCCGAGGTGGGCTACGACCCTGCCATGGGAGCCCGTCCCGTGAAGCGTGTCATCCAGCGCGAGATTTTGAACGAGATGAGCCGTCAGCTGCTCGAGGGCAAGATACACAGCAACGAGACCATCATCATCGATGTCATCGACGGCCAGTTCGTCTTCTACAACCCCAAAGAAGCGTAATGCAACATGATAATTTGGGACCAAGCAGGGGCTGACGCATCGCGCCGGCCCCTGCTTTTTCATTTCATCTTCGAAATAAAACCACATGGAGGTGTGGATGGGGTGAGATTGATGTGAAGTTGATGTGAGGATGATGTGAATGGGATGTGTCTTTGTTGTTGAAAAGCAGTGTTTTAGGTGTGTTGTTGGCGCGTAAGTTGTTGATAGCTTGATGGGTATTGTGCTTTTGAAGTGCTTAGGGAGGTGCTTTTTGGTGCTTGTTGGTAACTTTTTTGCAGGCATTGGAAAAAAGTGCGTATATTTGCATTTTATTAAACGAAAAGTGTAATCGTATAAGACCTTATTATACAGATGGACAATTTTGTAGTATCGGCGAGGAAATACCGTCCGGCGACGTTTGCGAGCGTCGTGGGGCAGGGGCATATCACGCGGACGCTGAAGAATGCCATACAGACTGGTCAGCTGCCGCAGGCGTTCCTCTTCTGCGGTCCGCGCGGCGTGGGCAAGACTACCTGTGCCCGCATCCTGGCAAAGACCATTAACTGTGAGCACCTGACGGCCGAAGGCGAGGCTTGCAACGAATGCGAGAACTGTCGCTCGATGGCCGACGGTGCCTCGATGAATATCTTCGAACTTGACGCGGCTTCGAATAACTCGGTCGACGACATCCGCGAGTTGGTGAAGCAGGTGTATATCCCACCGCAGACAGGAAAATACAAGGTCTACATCATCGACGAGGTGCATATGCTCAGCGCCGCGGCTTTCAACGCCTTCCTGAAGACGCTCGAGGAGCCGCCTGCCTATGCCAAGTTCATCCCCGCCACCACCGAGAAGCACAAGATTATCCCCACCATACTGAGCCGCTGCCAGGTGTTCGACTTCAAGCGCATAGAGAACCGTGACATTGTGGAGCATCTGAAGTATGTGGCTGGCAACGAGGGGGTGAAATACGACGAGGGAGCGCTGGAGCTGATAGCTCGCAAGGCCGAAGGCGGTATGCGCGACGCCTTGAGCACCTTCGACCAGCTGGTGAACTTCACGCAGGGCAACCTGACCCGCGAGGCCTGCCTCGAGAACCTCAACGTGCTCGACGAGGAGTACTACTTCCGTCTGGTGGACTATATGCTTGGCAGCAACCTGAGCGGCGCCCTGCTGCTCTACCGCGAGGTGATAGAGAAAGGCTTCGGTGGCCAGCATTTCCTTACGGGCCTCTGCGAGCATCTGCGCAACCTCATGGTGAGCCTCGACCCGCAGACCCTGCCGCTCATTGACGGCGGCGACGCCTTGCGCCAGCGTTACGGTCAGCAGGCGCAGCGGTGCGGCCTGGCCCGTCTGCTTGGCTGGCTGGGCACGGCTGGCGACTACGAGTTCCGCTTCCGTGAGGCCAACAACAAGAACCTCTTCGTCGAGATATGCCTGATGCGCCTAGCGGCCACGCCTATGGCGCAGGGATAGATTGCCAGACGTCCCGAAAGGGCAGGCACGGAGAATGTTGAAAGCGAAAAACCGAAAGAGGAGAGATCGGCTGACGCTGCGGTGACGGAGTTGGTGAAAGCTGCGCCGATGCTAGAAGCGTCCAAGCCCGAGGAGATCCCCGCGATTTTGTCGGGCGAACCCGAACCGTCGCAGCCCAAGGCTGAGCAGATTAGTCCGTTTCCCCCGAAACTGGTTGACTCGATATCGATAAAAGATGCCAACGAGGTGAAGGTGGAGTTGCCGCACCTGCAGGCCGAGTTCAAGCCCCTTGAGCAGGATGAGCTGGAGCGCTATTGGAACGAGGCGGCAGAGGAGTTGGAGTTGACTGAGGTGATGAAGAACGCCACGGTAAGGCTCGGTGAACACCAGGGGTGCTTCGAGGTCGACGCGCAAACGGTATATTTTGCCGAAGATTTCCGCAGTCACAAAATGGCCGTGCTCGAGCGCATACGCGAGAAGACGGGCATGAAGATGCTGGACTGCAGGGTGAACCCGCTCTTCGTGGCGCAGGAGGAAAAGGCCTACAACCCCGACGACAAATACAAGGCCATGCTGGAGGAGAACCGAAAGCTGGCGTTATTGCGCAATCTGTTTCCCGAAATCGACTACTGATGAAATTCTACAAGTTTGACGGCGCAGGCAACGACTTCGTGGTCGTCGACAATCGCGATGGTAGGTTTGCCCTTGGTGAGAAGGAGATTGCACGGGTGTGCCATCGCCGGTTCGGCGTCGGCGCTGACGGGCTGATGACGCTGGACAGCTGCCAGCAACCTACGCCCTACGACTTTGTGATGCACTACTATAACAGCGACGGCCGACTGGGTTCGATGTGTGGTAACGGGGGCCGTTGCATCGCTGCCTTTGCCCATATGTTAGGCCTTGGTCGCGAATTGCATTTCATGGCCTTCGATGGTCCTCACAGTGCTGTCGTCGACCGTTGGGATGGACGGCAAGGACAGGTGACCCTTGGGATGCGAGATGTCAGGTGTGACACCGTCCGTAGGGTCGAAGGTGGTTGGGCTCTCGACACGGGTTCGCCGCACTTTGTCTTGCCGGTAGAGGACTTAGAACACTACGATGTAGTTGGTGAAGGACGTCGTTGGCGCCATCGTTCAGATCTGTTTCCCGACGGTGTCAATGTTGATTTCGTTGAATATCAGGCCGATAGTGTTCTCAATATTCGCACCTATGAGCGTGGTGTAGAGGATGAAACCTGGGCATGCGGT